>Ga0265298_10000312_pt1 | contig 74039 bp, 68 predicted proteins | sample AusTroGonzalo_MG_3_FD_193486 | JGI IMG/M metagenome (GOLD analysis project Ga0265298, IMG submission 193486) | Bovine rumen microbial communities from tropical cattle in Woodstock, Queensland, Australia - Gonzalo_01 | ecosystem: Host-associated > Mammals > Digestive system > Stomach > Rumen ... | reverse complement strand
TTTAGGAGGTGCTTTTTGGGCAGACTGCTTTTTTGTCTTTCTTTCTGTAAAAAAATATTTTTTCTATTTTCGATTTTTCTGCTTCTTTTTGTCCAGGGAAAGCTTTTCGTCTATCTCGAAAACATGCTTTCCTGCTTTCCGGTAACAATAATTTCGATGCAGAAAGAGCCGGTTGAACAGATGGTGTCGGCCATGAAAGTCTGTTCAATTTCGGTTCAGAGCGAAAGAATGACGTTCGATTCATCGATTTTCAACGACTACGAAAAGCTGCCGGTCAAGGAGATCTATCTCTATTCCATGAAGATCCCGTATCAGAACTGGAGCGAAGTGAAAAATATGGAGGACGTTATCACCGAAGCCAACCCCTACATCGAGGAGATCGTCTCTTCCTACGCCGTTTCAAAGATCAGGTTCCAGCTTTTATCGTTCATTTTCCAGATACTTGTCGGCGTTTATTTCGTCTTTAAGATCGTTGCCTCAAACAAATCTTCAAAAAAATGTTTTTGGATAGTTTCTATAATGATTTCAGTTCTTTATGCTGCTGCATCCGTTGTTCTGCTGAATCTTTTCCCTGCGTTTATGATGCCGCTTTCAGCTGTTTCCGCAGGAGTTCTTTTTCTGATTTATTTAATAATTTCGCTTCTAAATTACAGGTTTGCAAAATGGTAGTTAGATTTTACAAGATTCTCTGCACTTTGTTGTGTGCTTTTCTCTTTTTTTCCTGTATGTCGCACGGACATTCGGTCGAGGTCGTCAATGATGATGCCGATACTGGGCAGGAGATCTCAGATTCTGAAACTGATGAAGATTTAGCCGGAGACAGTGACGACAGTACTGAGACCGATTTTGATGCCGAAACCGGTTCCGATGCCCAAAATGATGAAGATATTGATTTTGTTGAAGATTTTGATTCTAAGCCCGATGAAGACACCGCTCCTGACGAAGATTCCGATTATGTCACGGATGAAGATTTTGATTCGACCGGTGACCATGACGATCTTCCTGACAAAGATGCCGGAGAGATCGAGCCTTACGACGGAGATTCGATTCAGATAAGAATCGTTGCAGGAAACATCACGAGCGGAAACAAACAGTCTTACGATCCGGGTCACGGAATAAGGATCTTTCAGGCTCTTAAACCCGACATCGCGCTGGTTCAGGAGATGAATTACGGAAACAATTCGGTAAGTGACTATAAAAATTTTGCGCAGGAGATCGTCGGAACGAACTATTACGCTGTCGACAACAAGCAGAAATGCAATAACAACAAGTGCAACATTCCTAACGGTATAGTCAGCAAATATCCTATAACTGACTCGGATTCATGGGATGATCCGAATATCAATGACCGTGCTTTGCTGTGGGCAATTATCGATATTCCCGGTGAAAAGGATATTTTTGCGGTAAGCGTCCATCTTCACACGGATCCCGAATCGGATCAGGTTACTGCTGCAAAGCTGATTGTTGATGAAATAGCGAAAGTCAAAGAAAAAAATCCCGAAAAATACTACTATGTCGTAGGCGGCGATTTCAACGGAGATTCTGCTGTTTCGCAAAACGGATTCGGCAAAAACAACACTTTTTATGTCGACGGCCCAGATCCTGTCGATGAAAAAGGAAACGGCAACACAAATGCCAAGAGAGAAAAGCAGTATGACTTTGTTTTAGCCGATCATCCTCTGCACGGATTCCAGGTTCCGGTTGTTTATTATTCATCGAAAGATCCTGAAAAAACAAAAACTTATGAAGACGGACTTGTTTTTGACACGCGTCTTTACGATCAGAGCGTGCTGGATGAATATTTTTCACCGGCAGATCAAAACGATTCTGGTGCTTCGCAGATGCAGCATATGGCTGTTGTTAAAGATTTTCTGATAGAGCTCAAATGAAGGAAGATTTTCTCCCCGAAAACAGATTTGAAAAGATCTACCGCTTCAATGAAGTCACTTCAACTATGGACGAATGCGAAGAGTTGATTAAATCAGGAGTCCGCAGAGGAATTGTCGTCGCAGAATCGCAGACTTCGGGTCGCGGCAGAAACGCGAAAAAATGGGTCTCTGCTGCCAACGGGAACATCTATCTCTCGTTTTTTGACGAACTTAATATCGGTCTCATTCCGCAGAGATGTGCAGTCGCATCGTTTCTTGCGGTAGATTTTTTTATGAAAGAGAAGGGCAGAGTGAAAATAAAATGGCCTAACGATATTTTGATCGATTTTAGAAAAGTCTCTGGAATTATTGCTAAAATTTTTGATTTTGACGGGAAAAGATTCTATATCTGCGGGATAGGTGTGAATGTTTTCATGCCGGAAGACAAGGAGGGAAATTTTGTCTGGAAACCAGCCGCGGTTTCAGAATTTGCGGAAGTTTCAACGGATGAAGTTTTAAATATGCTTTTGGAAACGATCGACATTGTCTTTTCGGCGCAACCAGAAGAATTTATTGATATTTACAGAGAGAATATAAACTGGATGACAGGAAAGAACATACTGTTTTCACAGGATTTAATAAAAAAAGAAAACGGAAGGATCATCGGATTTACGGACGATTTTTCAGTTGTTAAAATCGAGACCGGAAACGGAATCGAAGAACTTTCGGCTCTTTCGATTTTATCTCTAAGCTGAAGGGGGAGTATGAGCGGCTTGAAAACAAAAACAATACACCATTTGAATATTCTGGTCCTTATTGTCTTTTCGATCTTACTTAACTTTTTTCTTTCCGGTCTGGTGCGTCGTTTTGAACTGCCGCTCTATCTGGATACTGTCGGAACGATACTTGCCGCGATGCTCGGAGGAAATCTTGCGGCCGTGTTAGTCGGATTCTTTTCAAATGCAGTCAATGTATTTTACGATATTACGATGCTGTATTACGGTATAATCAGCATCCTGATAGGTGTTTTAGCCTCTATTTTTCACACTAAAAGATTTTTTGAACATCCAATAAAGATTTTGTTTGCAATAGCTGTTTTTGCATGTATCGGCGGCGGGATGGGTTCATTTTTTACATATTTTCTTCAGGGCGCTGATTTCGGAGCCGGAATTTCCGCTCCTTTGGTTTCCGCAATATACAGCCTGACGGGTTCCTCAAAGTTGTTTTCAGAGTTTTGCGCCGATATCATAATCGACTTTTTCGACAAAACGCTGGTAGTGGCGATTGCAATTATCATCTATCGCATGATTCCCGATTTTTACAAAAGATACCACAGAAGGATTTTTCTTTTCTCTCCGGCTCCGTCGAATGAGAATAGCGAGCACAGAGGCGAGATAAAGCGTTCTCTCCTGAGAAAAGTCGTTGTAATGGTCATCGTTGCCGAAATACTTCTCGGAACTCTGGCCACTATCACCGGTTTCATTCTTTACAGGCAGGTGTCGGTAGGCAAGTTTACCGATATCGCTCAGGGAGTCACAAAGGCGGCATCGATACTTGTTGATGCTGAAAGGATAGACGAATTCCTTGAAAAAGGGCGGAATGCTGAAGGTTACAATGAAATAGAGAAAAATCTTTACGGAGTAAAGGAAAGTTTTCCGCAGACGACCTATCTTTACGTCTACAAAATTCTTGAAGACGGCTGTCATGTCGTTTTCGATCTTGATTCGGAAGGTGTAGAGGCAAGCCAGCCGGGAGAAATTGTAGAGTTCGACCCGACTTTTGTTCCGTATCTGCCTAAACTTTTCAAAGGAGAGGAAATCGAGCCGATTTTTTCCGACGACCAGTTCGGCAAACTGCTCACGGTTTACAGGCCGCTAAAAGGCTCGACTTATGTCGCGGCTGATATCGCGATCGACGAGATCGTGGCGGACGAGTCTAAATTTGTAATCAAACTGCTCTCTGTATTTTTCGGTCTTTCGATAATCATTATGAGTATCATTCTTGAATTTGTAAACCGCGGGATCGTATACCCCGTAAACCGTATGGCCTCCTGCTCAATGAAGTTCGCCTACAGATTCGAGGATGACGGAGATGCGGCTTTCAAATTCATGGAATCGCTGAAAATACGCACTTTTGATGAAATAGAGAATCTTTACAAATCGATCCTGAAGATGTGCCGTGATCTGTTGAATTACATCAAGCAGCTTAATCTCCAGAACAAGCGAATAACCAGAATGCAGAACGAAATTATTATGAGTTTTGCTGAAATGGTCGAAGCGCGCGACAACAGCACCGGCAACCACATCAAGAAAACGGCATTTTATGTCGAGGCGATAGCGAAGGAGCTCCAGAAAAACGGAAAATTCACGGAGATTCTTACTGATGCCTTTATTGCCAAACTCAAACGCTCGGCGCCTCTTCACGATATCGGAAAAATTGCTGTTCCCGATTCTATTCTGAACAAACCCGGCAAACTTACGGATGAAGAATTCGAAATAATGAAGAGCCATGCGATCGAGGGGCAGAAAATACTTAAAAAAATCGAGGCTAACGCAAGTGATTCCATGGATGACGACTACCTGAAGGAATCGATAGAAATGGCGCTCTATCACCATGAAAGGTGGAACGGAACAGGTTATCCCAACGGACTGAGAGGCGAGGATATCCCTCTTTCCGCAAGGATCATGTCTGTTGCCGATGTTTTTGACGCACTTGTTGCCGAGCGTGTCTATAAAAAGGCTTTGACGTATGAAAAAGCAATGGAAATAATTTTCGAAGGGGCCGGAACGAGCTTCGATCCGGTTATTGTCGAAGCCTTTTCACATATTGCCAAAGAGCTTTACGACAAGCGTACTGTACTCGAACAATAATCAGAAATTTCAGGGGGCGTGATGATAAACGAAAAGTCAACAAAGTGGAAAAGTTTCGGAAATGCTCTGCTATTTGTTTTTCTGACTCTTTTGATCAACATAGTTCTTTCAAAGATAGTGATTGCCCTGAAACTTCCGATCTATTTCGACTGTGTCGGAACGCTTCTCGCCGCAATGATAGGCGGAAATTTGCCGGCCGTCATAGTCGGTTTCTTTTCCAATGTCATCAACGGATTTTCGGACATTACGACACTTTATTACGGCATAATCAGTATTTTGATAGGTGTCGCTGCCGCTATTTTCCAGAAGAACGGCTTTTTCAAAACTCCAGGCAGAATAATTTTTACCATTTTTGTTTTTGCGCTTCTGGGCGGCGGACTCGGTTCTATTCTCACATACTTTCTTTTCGGCTACGATTTCGGTGAAGGAGTTTCAGCTCCTTTGGCTGTCATGATACACAGCCATCTCGGTTTTTCAAAGTTTTTCGCGCAGCTTTTAACTGATTTCCTTCTGGATTTCTTTGACAAAACGCTCGTCGTTGTCATGGCGCTTTTTATTTCAAAATATGTTCCTCAAACCTACAAAAAATATATCGGCGGACTTTTCCTTTTTGATGCCGATCCGAAGAAACCGGAATATGAAAAAGTTCTTAAACGCAATCCAATCAAGCGTTCTCTTCTCAAAAAGGTAGTCGTAATGGTCATCGTTGCCGAGATACTTCTCGGAGCTCTCGCCAGCATTACGGGTTACATTCTTTACAGCCAGGCTTCGATCGGAGAATACTTTGATATTGCAAAAGGTGTTTCCAAGGCTACATCTGTCGTTGTCGACGGTGACAGGATCGACGAATTTCTCGAAAAGGGAAGGGCGGCTGAAGGTTACAACGATATAGAAAAAAGTCTTTACAAAATCAAGGAAACTTTCCCTCATGTCATGTATCTTTACATCTACCGCATCATGGAGGACGGTTCGCACGTCGTTTTCGACCTTGAAGCTGAGGATCGTAATGAGATAAAGGCTGTAAAAGCTGAGCAGCCGGGCGAAGTGGTAGAATTTGACGAGGCTTTCGCTGACGTGAAGGAAAATCTGATACGCGGGGAGAAGGTCGAACCGAGAATTTCCGACGACGAATTCGGCTGGCTTATCACGAGCTACGAGCCGTTGCTGGATTCTGAAGGAAAACCCGTAGCGCAGATCGGAGTAGATCTTTTGATGAGTGATGTCCGTGCAGATCAGGCAACATTCTTCATCAAACTTCTTTCGATCTTTTTCGGGCTTTCAATAATTATCATGAGCGTCGTCCTCGAAATGGTAAACCGCGGGATCGTCTATCCTGTGAACAGAATGGCGGCTGCTTCGATACAGTTTGCCTACAATCTGGAAAAGGGTGTTGAGCGCGGCAGCAGCCTGAAGGCGATCGAAGACCTTAAGATCCATACTTTCGACGAAATAGAATATCTTTATAAGGCTATAATGAAAATGGGCGGGGATTCGCTTTTGTACATTGACCAGCTCAACAAGCAGACCGAGCGGATCACGAATATGCAGGAGGAGATTATCGTCAACTTCGCTGAAATGGTCGAAGCGCGCGACATAAGCACAGGAAACCACGTCAAAAAGACGGCGTTCTACGTTGAGGCGATAGCAAAGGAACTCCGGAAAGAAGGAAAGTTCAAAGATATTCTTACAGACTCCTACATCAAAGTCCTGAAACGTTCGGCACCTCTTCACGATATAGGAAAAATTGCGATTTCAGACCTCATTCTGAACAAACCGGGAAGATTCACCGATGATGAATTTAAAATCATGCAGAGCCACACTACCGAAGGAAAGAACATTCTTACAAAAATCGAAGCCAACGCAAGTGATATGGATGAAGGTTACCTGAAAGAATCGATCGAAATGGCGCAATACCACCATGAAAAATGGGACGGAACAGGCTATCCCAACAAGATCAAAGGCGAGGAGATCCCGCTTGCGGCAAGGATCATGGCAGTTGCCGATGTTTTTGATGCACTTGTCGCCGAGCGTGTCTACAAAAAGTCGTTCCCTTATGAAAAGGCGATGGAAATCATCACAGAAGGCTCTGGAAAGGCTTTTGATCCCGTTGTGGTCGAAGCATTCTCCCGCATTTCAAAAGAGCTCTATGACGAGCGCACAAAACTTCAGTAAGAAGAAAATTCTTCGATTTCTCTAATAAAATCCGATATCTCTTTAACCGACTGCGGTGCTTTGCGGCCGCTGAATCTTTCTGTTGCCGCCTGCACGATACTGTGTATCCCTCTGACTTTGATTTCGCCTCTGAGGAACTTGGATACCGCCGTTTCATCTGATATCGCATAAGCCGTCATGCCAGAATAATCGCGGTTTTTCAGAAGTTCGAACGCAGTTTTGAGAAGCGGATACTTAACGAGGTCTGGAGGGAGAAAAGTCATAGTTTTGCCGCAGTACTCAAAGTTCATTTCGGGAAATTTTTCTGTTACGGGAAGCATTTCAGGGTAGGAGAGTGCTGCTGCGATCGGAACGAGCATGTTTCCTACGGCATTCTGCGAAAGGCTCGAGCCGTCCTTGAAAAGAAGTGCCGCATGAACGTTTACGCTCGGGTGGACAAGAACGTCGAGTTGTTCCGGTTCGAGATCGAAAAGCCAGAACGCTTCGAAAAGTTCCAGGCCTTTGTTGAGCATTGTCGCGCTGTCGACTGTCACTTTCTGACCCATGCTCCAGACGGGGTGTTTGAGTGCAGCCGCCGCATCTGCGTTTTCCATTTCGGCTGCGCTCATCTCACGCAGAGCTCCTCCCGAAGCGGTGATATAGACTTTAGCTAAAGTTTTCCGGTCGCATTTTTCAAGAAGCTGCATGAGGGCTGCGTGCTCGCTGTCGATGGGGATTATCTTTGATCTGTCAGCTGTTACGCTTGAACCTAAGTAATATCCTGAAATCACTAACGATTCTTTGTTGGCAAGACAGACCGGGATCCCGCGTTTTATCGCTTCGACAGTGATTTTCCAGCCTGATTTCCCGGGAAGAGCCATGACGATTTTGTCAGGATCCAAGTCGAGAAGGCGCATGATTCCTTCTTCGCCGGAATATACTTTGCCGCCGAATGCGACTTTTTCCGCATCTGCCGCATCCGAAACTGCCACAGCTTTCAACGATTTGTGCCTCTGGATCATTTCGTTTAGAAGCGTGACGTTTTTTCCTGCCGAGCAGCCGATTATTTCAAATTTGTCGCTGTAAGCTCTGACGAGGCGTTCGGTGTTTGTGCCGATCGAGCCTGTGATACCGAAAATTACGATTTTATCCGACATAGCTTTTTAAGAGAAGGGAAACAAAAACTATAACTGCCGAGACGAGAAGTGAATCTGTTCTGTCGAAGAGGCCGCCGTGACCCGGAATCAGGTTGCTGGAATCCTTGACGCCGGCGCCGCGTTTGATAAGCGATTCGATCAGGTCGCCGAACTGTGCGAAAATGCCGTCAAGAAGCGCTACGACGAGAACGAACCAGATATTTTCGTTTTTAAGAAGGGTGAGAGCGAAGACAAGGCCGGCAATGACTGAAAAAATCACGCCGGAAACAGCTCCTTCCCATGTTTTTTTGGGGCTTATCGCCGGAGCAAACTTGTGCTTGCCGAGCGCTTTGCCGCCGAAGTATGCCGCACTGTCGCAGACCCACGGAATCACGAGCATGAAAAGAAACCAGTGTGCGTTGGAGTAGGGAAACTTTTCAAACAGCGGTTCAAGTCCGAAAGAGTAGCTTTTGATGAGCGGGAAAAGTCCGAAAATTATGCCGAAATAGAAAAATCCGAAGAAATAGACGTTCATCCTTCTGAATTTCACTTCGATCGGATCTTTGCCGGTGAGAGCGATCATCGGAATGAGTGCGACACCTGCAAAAAGTACCGTCAAAAACTGCTTGAGAGGCATACAAAGTTTCCAGAATGCTTCGCCGCTTTTTGCCATCTCTGCAATATTTGCTGTCGCAGGATCCGCCGCTGCAAGGAAAATTGCGTCCATCCGCATGATGGAATTCGCCATCGAAAGCATGAGTATCGCCGCGATTATGAAAAGCGGGTGATTTCTTTCCTTGAACATCGAAAGGTATTCGGCGAAAGTAAAAAATGCGACTGCGATTATGAGATAGTTAAAAATTGCAGGCGGCAGGAAGTAGATCATTCCGACTACCGCGGCAATTCCGATCACAGCTGTTATGATGCGTGTTTTCATGAAAAACTCCGTTAAAATCAGATGCTTGCTTGATTAGTCTCCGCTGATTTTCCAGCCCGCATTGCGCAGAGCGGTGAAGACTTTCTGCTGGGTCTCTTTCATTTCGTCGATCGTGAGAGTGCGTTCTTTCGCGTTGAGGACGACTCTCATCGTGATGCTTGCAAAACCCGGAAGGATCGGGAAACCGGTGAATTTGTCAACAAGTTTGGTCTCGATGAAAATTTTCGGATCGACCGCTTTTTTGACAACGTTGAGAAGCTGCGAACTTTCAGTCCTTTCGGGAACGATCGCCGAAACGTCGAAACTGGTTGAGGGGAATTTGAGGAGCTGCGCGAATTTTATATTTCTTTCAGGCAGGTCAAAAAGCATCGTCTGCTCGATTTCGATGTATGCAACGGGAACGTTGATGTCGCATTTTTTGAGGATCCCGGGGTGAACTTCGCCGAAAATCGCGATCGGATCCTTTCCTGCCAAAACGACTGCCGACTTGTTCGGGTGAAGGAATTCCGTTCCGCAGAGAGCGTTGCCCGTGATCCTTTCGAAGCGCAGAGGCGGCGTGCTGAGCTCTTTTGCGATCGAAACCATGATCCTCTTCGTGTATTCAAAGAGTTCAGGTGTTCCGACAGCGATTATGCCGATCCTCTTCCTTTCGTCGTCGACTGTGAAGATTCGGCCGAATTCAAAAAGAGTGAACTGCTTGAAATTCTTGAGATTTTCGTGAACGTTTTTGACCAAACCCTGGAAAAGCGAGTATCTGAGGTAAGGCGTATCTCTTTCGTCAACTGTCTCGACGATTTTTTCTTTCGGGAACGGAACGAGCTCGAGATCGCTTGCGCCGTAGAACGAGTAGTTCATAACTTCGTTTGCGCCGAAACCTTTTGCAAGGAGGTTCTTCAGGATCTCGGTTTTTTCCATATCTTTGTTGCGTGCCGGACGCTCGACTTCAAAGTAGGGGCTCTGCGGCTTGATGTTGTTGAAGCCGTAAAGTCTGCCGACTTCTTCGACGATATCTTCAGCGATCGAAACATCCTTGCTTCTTCTGTGAGCCGGAACTTCGATCGTGAGTTTTCCGCCGTCATTTTTAACGCCGAAATCGAGGTAGGTGAGCATCGAAACGATTTTTTCGTCGCTGAGATCTTCTGCAGGGATGCCGAGAAGCGAGCGGATCCTGTCAGTCGTGATGACGATGTTTCCTTTGAAGCCGTAGCCTTCGCTGTTATCGGCTGTTGCAAGTTCCGAAGTGATTATTGCACCCGGAATTATCTCTTTGATGAGAGTGACGATGCGCTCCATCGCAAGGTAGCAGTTCTCTACCCAGAGCGATTTTTCGTATCTGTTGACAGCGTCGGTTCTGAGGTCGAGCCTGTTTGCCGTTCTGCGGACGCTTGCCGGTGAGAAAAGAGCCGATTCGATGAAGATTTCAGTCGTATCGTCCTTGATCTCGCTGTTGAGACCGCCCATGACACCTGCGATTGCAAGGCTTCTCGTCTCGTCAGCGATGACTGCGTCTGTATTTTTGAGAACTCTCGGAACATTGTCTAAAGTCGTGAAATTTTCGCCTTCAAAAGCGTCACGGATGACGATTTTGTTTCCTGCGATATCTCTTCTGTCGAAAGTGTGAAGCGGATGACCGACTTCATACATGACGTAGTTTGCGATATCAACGATGTTGTTTATCGGACGGAGCCCGACATTTTCAAGTCTCGCCTTCATCCAGTCAGGCGAAGGAGCGGTTTTCAGGTTGCTGACCTTGAGGCCGAGATAGTGGAGGCAGCGCGGAGTTTTGATTTCGATTTCGAATTTTTCGTCAACTCTGTCGGCTTTGATGCCGGTGTATTTGAGCTCCTTTTTCCACGGAAGTTCAAAGATCGCTCTGATCTCACGGGCGATTCCGTAGTGACCCCAGAGGTCCGGCCTGTGGTTTATCGTCTTGTTCTCGATTTCAATTACGAAATCCTGTCTGTTGAAGATTTTTTTGAGGGGAACGCCGATCTCAGTCGCGGGATCAAGCACCATGATGCCGGAGTGGTCGGTGCCGAGTCCGAGTTCGTCTTCAGCGCAGATCATGCCGCAGCTTTCAACTCCGCGGATCTTTGCCGGTTTTATCTCGAAATTGCCGGGAAGGACAGTTCCCAGCGGAGCGAACGCGACAGTCTGGCCTTCAGCGATGTTCGGCGCGCCGCAGACAACGGTCTGCTCTTTTTTGCCGTCAAAAACAGTAGCAAGGTGAAGGTGATCCGAATTTGGATGGTTCTCGACTTTCATTACTTTCGCCGTGATGACCTGGTCGAAGTGCTTGAAAAGCCACTCGTAATCTTCGACTTCCGCCGATTTCATCGTCAGTTGTTTTGCGATCTCTTCCGCAGCGATGCCGCTGAGATCTATGTAGTCGTTGAGCCAGTTCAAAGATAATTTCATAGTAAATCTCCTCAAAATTATAAAAATTCATTTGTTATAGCACAAAAAAACGGAAGTTTTATAGTCAAGTGCGTCCGAAATGCAAGAAACGGCCACAAAATTTTAAGCGTCATTCTGAGCAAAGCGAAGAATCCTGAGATGTTTCACGTTCGTTCAACATGACGAATATGCTTTTTTGCTCTTTTGATTCTTTTTACTATAATCTCGGGTTTTTTGATTTTTAGGGAGGAAACGCGTGAAACCTATCGAACTCAAAAATGTCAGGAAGGTTTTCAGCCATCCGATGAAAGTCTGGACTAAGATCGAATCGGTTAAAGACCTTTCTTTCTCGATGGAACAAGGCGAAATCATCGGTTTCGTCGGCCACAACGGTGCCGGAAAGACGACGACGATCAAAATGATAATGGGCTTCATCAAGCCGACTTCGGGCGAAATTTCTGTTTTCGGCAGAAAGCCGGGTGAGCGCGAAGTAAAGAGCAAAATCGGCTTCCTGCCTGAGAGACCTTACTTTTATTCGGAACTTACCGCAATGGAAGTTTTGAAATATTTCGGAAAACTTTCCGGGATAAGCGGCAGGATCCTTGCCGACAAGGCTGAAAACGTGCTGAAAAAAGTAGGTCTTTTCGAGGACAGGAACCGCAAACTTGCGAGTTATTCGAAAGGTATGCTCCAGAGGATCGGCCTGGCGCAGGCGATAATCCACGATCCGGAGCTTGTCATTATGGACGAGCCTATGAGCGGTCTTGATCCGATCGGCAGAAAAGAGGTCAAAGACATTATCCGCGGCCTCAAGAGAGACGGAAAAAGCGTCATTTTCTCAAGCCACATCCTGAGTGATATCGAAAACCTTTCCGACAGAGTCCTCATCATCGAGCACGGAAAGCTCAAAAGTTTCGGCTCTCTGCATGAGATCATCCGTCCGGAAGACGTCAGATATTCGATTGAATTTTCGTGCGACAGGAGCATGAAAGACGCAGTTTTCTCGCTTTTCGACGGTGTCAGGATCGTTTCGGACAGATTTGTTCTCGACTGCACCGACATCAGTGATTTCAATTCCAAACTTGCCGAAGTCGTAGGCAAAGGATACACGGTTTTGAATGCGAACGGTTCATATCCTTCGCTGGAAGAGATAGTTTTCAAGGAGGTCAGGGAGGAAGAAAATGAACAGCATTAAAAGAATTGCCAATGTTTCGTTCTACACTTTTCTCGAAATGGTCCGCAGCAAAGTGCTCTACATCCTTCTTTTCTTCGCTCTTTTCATCTTTGCGCTCGGGATAGGCATCACGCAGATGACGATAGGTAACGTTCAGGACATCATCAGCGACATCGGACTTGGAACGATCGAGATCTTCTCTACGGTCCTTTCGATTTTCCTCGGCATTTCGCTTGTCCACAAGGAACTATCGCTTAAAACCCTTCATCCGCTTTTAGCTCGTCCGATCGCACGTCCGGAATATATTCTGGGCAAATTTTTCGGCATGGTCCTCCTTATTGTCGTTGAAATAGTCGTAATGTGCATCATTTTCGCGATACTTCTTGCCGTTTTCGGCGGATTTCCGCGCTTTTTCGGCTATATGCCTGCGGTTTACACGATTTTCCTGCAGACATGCACCGTAATTTCGGTAGCTGTTCTCTGTTCGACTCTCACCGAACCGGCAGTTGCTGCGATGCTCACGATTTCGTTTTATCTGATCGGTGCGACCTCATACAACCTGGTTTATGCAATAACGAAAAGAAGTTCGGAACTTGTTGTAAATGTCGTCACGGCTCTCCGTTACATCCTGCCTGATTTTTCGCATTTCAATATCAAGGACAATCTGGTTTACGGACGCGGTCTTGACGGTCTCAGTCTTGGTTTTGCGTCAGTTTACGCGCTGCTCATAATCGTGATCGTTCTTTCGCTCGCGGTAATGTTCTTCAACAACAAAGAGATTTCATAGGAGAAAAAAATGCTTAAAAAAGGTGATATCGCTCCCGAATTCAAACTTCAGGATTCGCACGGAACAGAGATAAAACTTTCTGATTTTGCGGGTTACAACGTCGTTCTTTACTTCTATCCGCGCGACAATACTTCAGGCTGCACGACAGAGGCGAAAGAGTTCACCGAACTTGCAGACAAATTCAAGAAAAAACACGCCGTCATCATCGGAATAAGCCCCGATTCAGTCGAATCACACCGCAAATTCGAGGAAAAGCACGGCCTCAGAGTCCTTCTTCTTTCCGACCCGGACAAGGAAGTCCTGCAGAAATACGGCGCATGGCAGCTCAAAAAACTCTACGGAAAAGAGTCGATGGGTGTTGTAAGAACGACCTATCTCATCGGCACGGACGGAAAAATTGCCGAAGTCTTCGAAAAAGTCAAAGCGGCAGGCCACGCCGAAAAAGTTTTTTGCTCGCTTAATTGATTGTCATCACGTCGTTACGCCGTCACGACGTAACGTTATTTTTTGAATTTTTTATCCCGATTTTTGAAATCTTCGCCGTAACCGCCGTGTTTTTTGTCTTTGCGGTCTTTGCGGTGAAAATCGTTTGATTTCCGTGACTTGTGCTTTTCTTCGCCCTCGTGTCTGCGGTTTGTTTTTCCGAAGCCGCGGTGGGTTTTTGAGTGCTTGTTTTCCTCTTTCTGCATGAGCTGTCGGATCCTTTTTTCGGAAAATCCGACCTGGTCGGGTTCTTCTTCGGTTTCCGGCGGTTCTTCAAGAAGCATGGATGCCAGAATTATCGCGATCGAGCGCGGATCGAGCTCAGCCTCAAGTTTTTCGACAAGTTCAAGTCCCGCTTTGTCGGGGGTGTATTCCAGAATTTCCTCGATCAGGCGGTTCGAGCGTTCTTTCCTGAGATTGTGCAGAGTCGGAATGACTTTGACTTCGATCGAAGATCCGACATTTTTCTCGATCCTGCGGATATTCCGGAACTCAGACGGCGTGACAAGAGTTATCGCGATACCTTTGTTTCCCGCTCTGCCAGTCCTTCCGACGCGGTGGATGTAGCTTTTTGCGTTGAATGGGATGTGATAGTTGAAAACGTGGCTCACGTCGGCGATATCAAGTCCGCGCGCAGCGACATCTGTTGCAACTAAAATGTCGATCATCCCTTTGCGGAAAGAGGACATCACCTGATTTCTCTGCGACTGGTCCAAGTCTCCGTGCAGAGCTTTCGCGTTAAATCCTTTTGCCACAAGAAAAGTGCTGAGCTCGTCGACTTCGAGCTTCGTGCGGCAGAAAAGTATCGCTTTTTCGGGATTTTCCGACTCAATGAGGCGTGTTATCGCGATACGCTTTTCCTCTTCCTCGACGATGTAGTACGACTGCTCGATATCGGTGTTCGTCGATTCATCGACCGTTTCCGCCTTTATCGAAACAGGATTTACGAGGATCGATTCGGCGAGTTTTTTGATCTCTTCGGGCATTGTGGCCGAGAAAAGAAGAGTCTGTCGGTTTTCCGGAAGAAAATCGAAAATCGCCATGATGTCGTCGTAAAAACCCATGTCGAGCATCTCATCTGCTTCGTCTAAAACGACAGTTACAGGCTCGATTATTTCAATTTTGCCTGATTTCAGCATGTCGAGAAGCCTTCCCGGAGTTGCAGCGAGGACCTGGGTCCCGCTTTCGAGCAGTTTGAGCTGGCGCGAATAGGAGTGTCCGCCTAAAATCGAGCATGTGCGGATCCCGGCGAATCTGCCAAGACGGTAAAGCTCGTCGCTTATCTGGGAGGCAAGCTCTCTGGTCGGGGAGATGACGATAAGTTCGATCCCGACATTTCTCAGCATATTGTTCATTACCGGAAGGCCGAAAGCGGCCGTTTTGCCGGTTCCTGTGTGAGACTGAGCGATGACGTCTTTGCCTTGTAAAATCAAAGGAATAGCCTGAGCCTGGATCGGGCTCGGGATTTTAAAACCTGCTTCGCGGATCCCTTCCATTATGTCGCTTTTGAAGCCGAAATCTTCAAAAGTCATATCTGTTGCCATTTCGGCGAATTTTTCAGTCATTGTGCCTCAGAATACAGTTTTTCACTGATTAAGTTGAAATATTTTTGAAAATTTTTGGATTTATAAAACAGAAAAACAATTAAACTTAGAATCTGTAGGTAGCTTCAGCCATGAAGTAGTCGTGGCTCCAATGGAACCATTTGTCTCCGCCTGCGTTGCCGCCGAAACCAGCTTTAAGACCCCAGTTGTTGTTGAAAGAAAGCTGTGCACCGATTCCCCAAGCGAAACTTGCTGCGAATTCAGCTTTTGTTTTATCTCCGTTGTCCCATGTGAAAACGTTGAGACCAACACCCATGGAAAGCCAGGGACCAACAGCGGTAAGAGGACCAGCACCTTTCATTTTGGTGGTGTCGAAGAGATACATGAAGTTTCCCTGAACAGGGATCATGATCCAGTGATGTTTGAAACCGTCTTCGGTCGGAATCCACCACTGAGCAGCAAGGTCAAGACCTGCATACATTTTGCCGCTGCCGTCGTGAGCTTTCGTTGTAGCTTTTTCCCAAACGTTCCAGTCAATGTCAGCACCGACCGTTAAGCCAAGCTGATTCCAGTTTTCATTGTCAAGGTCAGCAGCACCGAGACCGAAAGTGAGCTGGATAATCTCAGGTGTGGGATCGCCGAATTTTGCGAAAAGACCGAATGTGCAGCAAAGAACAGCTGCGAGAACCAAAAATTTTTTCATAATTTCCTCCAAAATAAAATAACAAAAATTGGTTAACCCAAACAAAAAAACCGCAGAATGCTATTCACAAAAGATTCTAAGTCAAAAAAAATCGTCATTTATCGATCAGCAGAAGCTAATGAATTGAATTTGCTTGAAGAATTTGAATAGAACTACTTTCTGACGTAGTGCGGCATATCGAAAGGAATTACCATCGAAATCTCGACCAGTCCGCCGATTTCACCGTTTTCCTTGTACCACGGAGCCTGATAGATCATCTTTTTCCGTCCTTTCTTCTCGATGGTGTAGATGTTCGGGTGGTCGTTTTTCATCATGTCGTGCATTTTGTCGATCGATGCCTGCTGATGGCACTTCATAAGGTTTTCGCCGATCATGTTTCTGCCGCCCGAAAGCGCCTGCATCGCCGCCTCGTTCATGTCAAGAATGTTACCTTCGGTATCCATTACGGTTATCGCCGCACCGAATTTGTCAACCCAGTCTCTGAACATTTTTTCCTCCTTGTTTGAGTTGTTTGTTTCCTGTCGCCGGGAGTACCGGCAAATAAAACGCCTGATTTTAGCTTGTTTTTTACGAAATGCGAGAGTTATTTATGCCGGCGGGAATTTTTATTTCTGATTATTAAAAATCTTTGTATGATGCACTGTTTTTAGTAGGAGTTTGCATGATTTTTTTGTACGACGGCACATTCGAAGGTTTTCTGAGCGCGGTTTTCGATGCGTTTTTAGTGAAAGAAGATGTCGAAATCGAAAAAAAAGCCGGTTTTCAGCCGCACTTTTTTACCGAAACGCGGGAAGTCGAAACTTCACCGGAAAAAGCGGAAAGGGTTGCATTAAAACTTCTGGAAATATGCGGAGAACGCGGATTTACGGCGATAGTCTATATCTTTCTTTCGGAAGAAGAACATTGCGAAACTTACGGTTTTTATCTGATAAAAGCTGCTTTGAAGAACGGAAAAAAGGCATTCTCATGTTTTCAGGATGAAAGGATAGCAACTGCTATGATGATGCGTAAAAAAGTGTCGCGCGAATACGATAAAATGCTCGGACTGCTGCGGTTTTCCGAGCTTTCAAACGGCATTTTCTATGCTCCGTTCGAACCCGATTTCAACCTTATCCCGCTTCTTGTTCCCCATTTTTACGAGCGTCTTTCCGGAACAAGGTGGATGATCCACGATCTCAGGCGAGGAATCGCAGTCTATCATGCCGAAGGAAAAACTGAAAACGTTGAATTTATTGATGAAATGACATCACACATGAATATGGAAACACTTCTCGGGAAATCGGAAAACGAGGATTCTTTCGAAAAAATGTGGTCGAATTATTTCAAGATAATAGCGATCGAAAGCCGCATAAATCCCAAGCTCCAGCTGCGTTTTGTTCCGCAAAGATACTGGAAACACCTGACGGAAAGGAAGAACGGGTGAAGATCTATGAAGATTTTACACGTAAAAAAGTTTAATCATCCTTAGGATCATCATCTTCACAGAGAGTATCAAAGTCGTTAGGGATGCAGTCGTCATCTTCTGTGTAACCGATATCACCTATATCAAAATTGGATTCTTGAGCCGAATATCTTGAAATTAAAAAATCAATAAAATCAACAAGCTCCGGCATGATTTCTTCTGGAATTTGGGCAATTTTTTCTTCTAAATCACGATAAGACATGAGAATAACCTCCATAAAAAGTAAAAGCATAAAAGTATAGGCTAATTTTTTAAAAAATCCAGCTCTTTTTTATTGATTTAAAGATTTTAGCCGCTATAATGCCACGTTCTTTTGTTTATTCAAAGTGGAGTAAAAGAAACGAACCGCCGGAGGAAAGGGATGGATTTCCCGATTCCTCGCAATTGAGGAATCCACCGGTAAAGAAGAAATTACATGCCATGGATTTGGCGCCGGTAATGACTTGCTGAGCTTGGAAACGCAGAGGTAAACGTCTTTTTATTCACGACAGGTATTCAAAAGACAGTTTGGATTTAGTAACTTTTTTATGAGGTTCCATTATGAAACAACTGTCTTATGTACCACAGCGGCTTTTAAATAAAGCTGCTGAAATTGTTGATCTTTTCTTGAATAGCATCAGGGAGGGGTGGAAACCGCTGATTGGCCTCAAAAACGCCTGGTACTCGTTCAAACTCGACATCAACTACAGGCTTTTGACTGACGGCAGAGGTACCTTTTTTGTCGGCAGTCACGATGCTTACGAGAAGAAGATCAAAAACCTGAAGAGGATTGGTCATTAACAATAACTCCTGCGGTCGGCTCTTTCGGCCGCAGGGCTTTAAATGGAGAATAATATGAGTAAATTCGGTAAATTTGACGAAAAAGAGACCAAAGAAGGCAATGTCAGGCGCATTGTCTCTAAATGTCTGGAAGGGATGAAACACGATCATGTCCGCACCTGTGAAGAAGAAAAAACTGAAGAAGTAAACAGGATTTTGTCAGAAATTCTGACTGAAAAAGAGGCGAAAGACATGCTCAGCATTGCAAATTACAGGAAAATTCTTGAAAAAGGGGAGGAATACGAAGATTCAGGTCTGGAAGACAAGTTCTGGAGAGAGAGCGATAGAGACAGCGACTGGGAAAAATTTCTGAAAGGTTTTTATGATGAGGTTCTTCCTACAGTTCTGTTGAATAATCCGCATTTTGATGAAGTAAGAGGCGATTTTCTCCGCTATTTTATTCTCTGGGACAATTTTTCAGAAGCGAAAAATATGGCGAAAGGCTGGAATGGAGGCTGGATTCCAAAAGACAGTTTCGAAGCATCAAAAATAAATGAAAAAGAAAAACTAGATAAATTCAATAATATTATAGCTTTATATAAATATGCGGTAGAAAATCTCCGCTCTCTTCACTTTATAGATCCGCTTGACAAAAAGTATTATCCGACAGAAAGAATCTATTCGGAAAAAAAGATTTTCTGTAATCTTGTCAATGGTACAACTTTATGTTTTTACCGTGTTTTCAAGGGATTGCTCAACAATATCAATTTATTGAAAATCCTGATTAAAGATAAACTGCTTACTCCGGAAATTGTTCTTGACTGTATGATCCGCCATGATTATTTGTTGGAATTGTTTGAAATAAAAAGGTGGTGTCTGGAAGGAAGGTTCCGTATTGTAAAAGAAGGGGAAAATCTGGAGTCTGTCCGCCGTGAAGAATTCAAGAAATACGGAATAATTGTGTGTGAAAGCGAGGATGAGGTCAAAGTTCTGACTGAGCCCAAAAAAAGTTTAGGAAATTATAATATTTTCCGCCGAACAGGAAAAGAACTGGCAGAAATACTTTTTTCCTGGGACGAAATGACAGCCTGTCTTGCCGACGGCGATGTTTTCGAGAGTTTTGAATGTCACATGAAGAACATGAAATTCTTTTCTGTGATGATGAAACTCGATCCAGAATACAGAATGCCCTTGATCAGGCGTGTCGCAGAAAGAGAGGTTAAAACAATCGATGATTTGGATTATGCGGGACATTCTTTTTCTCGTCTTCCGTATGTTCTTCTTACAAAAGTCAGTGAATGCTGCGGCAAAGAGGCTGTCAAATCTGATGAGGTAAAAAAGATGCTCCTTGAAATTTTTCTTCGTGAAAAAATTGTCTGGACAGAGTGGTTCAAAAAACTGCCTGAACTTTTTAAGCAGATCGTCATTGTCGAGCAGACGAAAACAATTTTCAATAAAGCTGAAATAGTGGTTCTGCCTGAACTGCCTGAGACAAATATCGATAAAAATGCTTTGAAAAAAGAGGTCGATAATTTCTTGAACGAGCTCAAAAAAATCGCTAAATCGGGAGGAAAACCCTCTGATTACTACGCAGACGAGCATTTTGACAGCGATTATATTCCCGATTCTGAATCTTATCTCACAACTTTAGTTTTTGATGCGGCAGTAACATTTTTGAAAGATTCTTTTGGTGCATGGAAAGCGGTTAAGCCGATGCTGGCGATTTTCAGGAATCTCAGGGAGCAGGCTTATTCGATAGATATGAAGCCTTACGAAGATTTCCGCTTTGTCTGGGCTTTCGTGCCGCTGCGCCTGACTCCGCTTCTCGGTTCTCTGGAAACTGAAGACGCCGCTGAAGTATGCGAAGATTGGTTCAAATATCTTGCCGGAGAACTTAAATCGGCGGACGATTTTGCAATAAACAAACGCAAGGAAAACCCTGAAGAAGTGCCGGAAGAGTTCAGGGGCGGCTACGACATAAAAGTGATAGAACCTCATCCGCTCTGGCGCGAGGCTTACTGCGAAGCGGCGGGAGATCTGAGAGTCAATCTTGGCTGCAAATCTGTTTTCAACCACTTGAAAAAGAACGATATCGACAAAGATGTGAAGGAAGCTGCTGAAAAAACTCTTGAGCGCATTGAAAAAATCAAGGGAAAATTTGATTCAGGCTCAAGAAAAAGGGCCCTTCTCAACGCATGGTGGTGGTACAGAGTCGCACACTTGAAAAGTCTCGGCATTGATTTCGACTGGGTTGCCGCGCAGAATCTCAAAAGCAAGGAAGTCAAAATAAATTACCCGAAAAATTATTAAAAATTTGATTTTCATCTCAAAATCCCCATAATTTCCGCGTTTATTGTTGCGCTGTGAGCAGCAGATGTTATTTTGTGCGATCTGGGAATGATTTCCCGCCTTTCGCGAACGGTGAGCATTTCGCCGGCAGGTAACGGAGTTGCCAAAAGGCATTAAAAAGTTTTTTGGACTTCGGATGGTTGTTTATCGCAGGTAGACAGTCATTTATTTCAGCTTAACAATCGGTCGTTTTAAAAATTCAGGGCTTGGTTTTGTTTCAGAGCCTTTTTGTCAGCCGATTGCGCCAGAATCCAAAACTCTTTGCAACAAGTTGATTTTATTAACTTTTTGTGAGTCGTCAGAAAAAACTTTTATGCCAAAATGGTAGGGATAAGCAAAATCGGTTTTTTTTGATGCAAGGAGGATTATGGAAAAGATTTGTGATGCCGAAACATTGGTGCTTTTCGATTTTATTCGGGAGCTTGGTTACGAAAATCCGGGAAAACTTGCGAACTGGGTTCGCGAAATTATCAAAAACAAAGAGGACTTCGACAAACGTTTTCATGTTCCGAGCGCTGACAGTTTTTTCAACAGGCGCGAAGACAAGTTTATGCTTTCTCAGGAGGCAAAGATTTTGGTCGAGAATCTCTGCTTTCTGAAACCTTACATGTCGTGTTTCGGAAAATCTCTCGAAAGTCATCGTGAATTTAAGCCTTACCGCATTCTTGGCGGAGAGAAAACTGACAAGGCTGCTCTTGAGAAAAAGTTCAAGAGACTGAAGATGGAACTTCAGGCTGAAAAAGAAAGAAACGAGCGTGCAATGGCCAATCTGGAGTATTTCCATTCAATTCTTGTAAGTGATAAAGTAATTGATATTACTGAAGAAAAACTGGCTAAAGAAAAGGATGCCGAATAAACGGAGATTTTTTGCATACCAAATTGGTAGTCATAAACGAAATTGTTTTTTGTGTTTTTATTAACTTTTGGAGGTTAAAGATGAAAAAGTTTTTTGTTTGCGCAGCTATGCTTGCTGCGATGGTTTTTACGGTTTCATGCGGCGGCGGAAGCAGCAGCGGAGGCGGAGAAAGCAGCGGTTCACAGGTTTGTTACTATGGTGACTACAAATGCGAAGGCGGAAATTCCTATTTCTGCGGCTACATGGACGGAAGTAACGATCTGACCTGGAAATTCTCTGAGCAGTGCAGCAACGGATGTGATTCTTGGACTGGAAAATGCAATACTGCTTCAAACAACGATGAAAAACAGAAATGCACCGACGGAACATACGCTTGTCTTTCTGACTTGACTGCTATTACTCTGTTATTGCCGGAATATTCGATAATTGTATGCAGAAATGGCGAATGGCATGAAACAGGCGAAGTTTGCCAAAACGGTTGTTATGAAGAGGATCATGTCTTTTCCTCCAAAGACAAAGTTTGCAAGCAAAGTGACGGTGGCAACAATGAAGGAGGGAATAACAATCCGAATGGTGAGAGCGAAGGAGAGAACAACAATCAGAATGGTGATACAGAAGTAAACTGCAACAATGGTGACTATACATGTAGTGGAGATGCACGTTTAAAATGTCAGGCAAATGACTGGGTGTATTCCGAAACATGCGCAAACGGCTGTTCAAACGGAGAGTGTAACTCCTGTACTCCTCAGTGCAGCGGTAAAGAATGCGGTCTTGACGGTTGCGGTGGCACTTGCGGAAGTTGTGATTCCGGATACGACTGTTCCCCGGCAGGTTCTTGTCTCAGAAATAATTCATGTTCGACACACTTAGACTGCTTGGGTGACGGAATGATTTGCTATCAGGGTTTCTGTCAAAGTCCTTGGAACAAGAAGTGGAAAGTAACTTTTACTTCAGCAAAAGTCACAGAAAAGAACAAGGACGGAGAAGCTTGGGATGCTTTAGGCGGTTTGCCGGATTTGGTGGCTTTGATGAGAATAAACGGTGAAGAGGTCTTTCGCACCAATGAAGTTTCGAATTCGACAAGTGCTGAATGGAACAAAAGTGCGACCATCGATTTCGCAGCTTCGACAGATACTATAAGATATCACCTTTTTGATGCAGATGCTTTCGGTGGCGGTAGTTCTTCAGATGACGACACTTGGTTGGATTCGACAAACGATGAAATTTTCAACTTTGATCATGAGTTGGATTTATTTACATACTTTGATCAAAATGAAAAAGAAGTATGCTATTGGGATAATGGTGTTACTGTTGAATTTTTCTGCATCACATTGGAACCTGCGTGGTAATCCCAAAATCTGATTTCTTCACTACATCCCTAACAAAAATTGTAATTTTTTAATTTGTGCTTAAAATCAATGCGTTTTTTTATTGTTAATTGTTTGGAGAAGTGAAAATGAAAAAGATTTCTTTGTTTATGCTTATGATTTTCGGAATGTTCATGCTTTTCGCTACTGATGCTGCGCCTGAAGCTGCTCAGGAAAATGCTGCCGCTGCTGAAACGGCTGCCGAACAGGCTCAACCCGCAGAAAACACCGCAGAACCTGTAGAGACGTTACCTGAAACGTCTCCAGAACCTGCGCAACCGGCTGAAGCACCGGCTCAGGAAGAACAGAAACCCGCTGAACCGGAAACTCCTGCAGAGACCGAAACGCCTCAGGAACCTGCACAAACTGCTGAAACACAGGAAACGGCTGAACCGGAAACAGTAAATGAGCCGCATCCGTACGTCAACGTCTATACCAAACCGGAAAAAGTAAAATATTACAGACCTTATCTTGGCGCAGGAGTACCGCTTATCGTGATTGGTTCGGTTTCTTTCATGATTATGATGCCGGCTATGGGAACTATGGCTTTTGCCGCTTCCGATGCTTGTGAAGGCAAGGACTGGGATTTCTGCGAGGAACTTCACGAAAACAACAAGAAACATCACGGTGCATGGACGGCAGGTTCGGTTCTTACCGGAGTTCTTGGTGCCGGCATGATTGCGGTCGGATCGTGGCTTACAAGCATTGAAAAGCCGAAAAATATGCCCGTTGAAGTCAGCGGATTTTCAATTCTTCCGTCCAACAAAGGAATGTTCGCGTCTCTTGGATTGAAGTTCTAACGTTAAGCTGGCGCGCAGTCAGTGTTTCTTTTCTTAAATTGACAATTCAGACAACATCTTTAAAATAGGCCGCTTATGTTTTTTTGAAGGGGAAAATTATGGGAAAAACTGTCATTGAAAAGATTTTTTATGACCATCTGATCGACAAAAACGAGCCCGTAACGCCGGGTTCGATCGTCTGGATAAACATTGATTACAAAAGCGCACGTGATTTCGGCGGCGCAAACGTCGTCAACAACCTCGAAAGCAAATTCTCAGGCTCGCTGATAGCTGATAAAGAGCGCACGATGTTTACTTTTGACTGCGTTGCACCGGCAAAAACGATCCCTTACGCCGTAAACCAGCAGAGATGCAGGGTTTTCGCGAGAAAGGAAGGGCTCAAAGTCTATGACGTCGATTCGGGAATCGGTTCGCATATTCTCATCGACGAATACGCAAAGCCGGGAATGACGATCGTCAGCACCGACAGCCACTTCAACATAATGGGGGCGATAAGCTGTTTCGGCCAGGGAATGGGCGATGTCGATATTTCCTACATCTGGAAGACCGGTCGTACCTGGTTCGAAGTTCCGCAGAGCGTAAAACTCACTCTCAAAGGAACGAGAAAACCGGGCATAAAAGCAAAAGACATCGTTCTTTTCATGCTCAAAAAGTTCGGTTCGCGCACATTCCTCGGGCAGGTCGTCGAGCTTTACGGAGAAGAAGCGGCGAAACTCACTCTTGACGAGAGAGTCACGATCGCCAGCATGGGAACCGAAATGGGTGTGATTTCGATAATGATCCCGACAACTGGGCTTGAAGGTTTTAAAGAGATCAAGGCTGATCCAGATGCAAATTATGCCGCTGAATACGAACTTGATCTTGACGCTCTCACAGAACCGCAGGTCGCCGCTCCGCCGCATCCGCACAATGTCCACAACGTCAGTGAATTTGCGGGAAAGGCAGTGGACACAGTCTTTATCGGAAGCTGCACGAACGGCAGGATCTCCGATTTTGAAGACGTTGCGAAGATAGTCAAAGGGAAAAAAATCAAGACAAACGGATACATTGTTCCGTCGTCACGCAGGATTTACGGCGAACTTATGAAATCGGGTATACTTGAAACGCTTTTTGATGCAGGTTTCGTAATTGCGAACCCGGGCTGCGGCGGCTGTGCTTCAGGACAGATCGGCATGACCGGCGACGGAGAAGTGATCGTTTCGACTTCAAACCGCAACTTCAAGGGCAAACAGGGAAACGGCGAAGTACACTTGGCGAGCCCTGCAACGGCAGCATATTCGGCATTGAAAGGGGAGATCTGTGGATTCTGAGAATTTGATCTCGCTCCTCTTTGTTTTAGATTCGTCTCCTCAGAGCGGCGCGTCTCTTGCATTTTTCAACAGTTTCGTCGAGCAGCTCATCGACTGCATGGCTGAAAAAGTGACTCTGACTGTGTTTTATCCGGAATTTTCTGACAGGGAAGAGCATTTTTCGCTGAGCATAACGCAGGCGCCGAGATACCGCAGGATGGTAACATATATTCCGACGCGTCTCGAATCGTACAGCGGGACCTATCTCAACGAAAAAATGGACGATGTCTTCAGCTTTATTCTGAAGGAGGACCACTTTGACGCAATACACATCTGGAGTCTGAAAAACCACTCTTTCAACTATCCGGCGATCGCGAAAGAACGCGGGATCCCGGTGGTTTACACTTTCTGCGACGGATTCCTTTTCTCAAATTCGCTTTTTGAAAAAGGGCTCGGCGAAAGCGGCGAGAAGGTGAGGGTTTCAAATTTCGTAAACTCGTCTATAACCTCTTTCGTGCACAGATTTTTCAGTGCGGTAAAACCGAAATCGCATTCCTACTGGTTCGAAAATATCGGCAGATACAGCCGCTACTACAACAGAACGTCTGAAAGCGGGATCGGCCCCGAAGTATTTGAAGAACGGGCCGAGTTGTCCGATGAAGTCGTCTCTTTCTGCGACAAGTTCATCTTCTTTTCCGAACTTGAATACAATCTTTTCTATCGTCCGCTGATTCCCGAAAGCAAAGCCGCCTTCATGGAGCAGGGGATCCTGATGGAGCTCGATTTCTGGAACCGTCCTTTCGAGATCGAAGGGGCCGTCAGGTTCTGCTTTATGGGCGAGATCCTGCCAGAAGAAGGGATACTTGAGCTCATCGAGGCTTTCAACATCCTTTATAACGAGGGATTTAGGAACGAACTTCACATTTACGGCGAAACGCATGAAAATTCACCGTATTTCAGCAGGTTGAAACGGCGGGTCAAAAGTCCTGACGTTATGTTCCACGGATCGATTCAGGGCGGAAGGATAAATGCTGCACTCAATACGGCAGATGTCCTGATCGTTCCTGCAAAATGGACGAGAAACGACACTTTTTTGGTGAACAATGCAATTTCCGAAAGGAAGGCGCTGATAGTCTCGGGAAAGAACGCGCTTGCCGAAAAAGTTAGAAAATCTGGACGCGGGCTCATTCTCGACGAAGTGACGCCGCGCGCTATTGCCGATGCCGTTTCCGAGCTCGAGCGCAACAGAAAGAGACTTTACTATTTCATGCGTGTAACTGATGATTTCAAAGTTCCCGATATAAACGAAAACTGCGGATTTCTTACTTCGCTTTACTGCGAACTCGCAAAAAACTACAAAGAATCAGATCCGCTTTTATTGGCAAGAAGACTTAACAGAAAAAGAAAGGAGAGACAACGTGGATAAATTTAGAGACAACGGTACGATCGTAAAATATGTACTCATTCTCGTTCTGCTGCTTACGGTCGCTTTCGTGAGCGGAGTAGTTATAGGTAAAAAAGGCAGAACGAGTTTGAGCGAAGAAGAGGTAGAAGAAAGGATCAAGAGTTACGGTGTAGTTGTCGATGAATGGAAAGAAAAATATCAGAAACTAAGAGAGGATGCGCTTGAAAGAGGGCTTGTCGATGACAAATATGTCTTGAAACCCGGTGTGGTCTGCAAAGACGCAGAGGCGCTTCGTGAAACTTCACAGGAAAAGCCCAAACCTTCGGAAAAATCCGCAGAACACGAATCCGTAGAGACATCACCTTCGACGTCTCCTAAGGAACAAACTGAACCTGCAGAAAAAATTGTTGAAAAAGCGAAACCTGTTGAAAAAACCGTAGAGACTTCATCTGAGACATCTCCGAAAAAATCCGCAGAACCGAAAAAATCTGAGAAAACAGAAAAACCGGCTGCAAACAAGACGATAGACGAGATCCTGGCTGAGAAAAAGGCGGAACAGAAACCCGTACAGACGAAACCCGCAGATAAGTCTCATGAAACGTCTCCACAAAAAGGAGATGTGAAAAAATGTCATTTTTCCATTCAGATCGCATCTCTTAACAGCGAAGAACAGGTCGCTGCGGCTAAAAAACAGTTCAAATCTCTGAAACTGAGAGTGATTAGCAACGAAAACAACGGCGTGAAATTATATAAAATCAGGACCGGCTGCTTCGATTCTCGTGAGGCTGCCGATGCCGAGCTCCCGCAAGTCAGGAATTCGGCCAAAGACGCATTCATAGTCTCGGAATAATAATTTTTTAAGGAGGAATCCATGGCAATCATCAAAGGAAAGGTTTTTGTTTACGGACACGATGTGAACACAGATGTCATTTTCCCCGGAAAATACACCTACACCGTGACTGATCCGAAAGAGATCGCGTCTCATGCTCTTGAAGATGAAGATCCCGATTTCATTAAAGAAGTCAAACCGGGAGACATAATTGTGGCCGGCAAGAATTTCGGCTGCGGCTCATCGCGCGAACAGGCTGCATTCTGCTTCAAATACCTGGGAATGGGTGCTGTAATCGCCGAATCATACAGCAGGATCTACTTCAGAAACTGCATCAACGCAGGACTTCCTGCACTTGAGATCAAAAATCTTCTCGGCAAAGTCAAAAGAGGCGACACTCTTGAGATCAACACCGAAACGGGCACGGTTTTCCTTCCCGACGGATCGACCGTCACTTTCCCGCCGCTTCCTCCCGAAGTAGACGAGATCATGCAGAAGGGCGGTCTCGACGAATACATCAAAGCAAAACTCGCTGCGAAAAATCAATAATAAAATCAGAAAAAGCTGCCGCTGAATAACGGTCGCGCTCTCGAAATATCGTCATGTTGAACGAATGTGAAACATCTCTGAGATTCTTCGCTATGCTCAGAATGACGGCGAAAAATGCGGCGGCCGATCACCGCAAACAGGCGGCGAAACAAGGTGAGACGTTTCAGGAAACGTCTCTACAGGCTCAGGGATTTTCTCGGTTTTTCAGGTCTGGGATTGTCTGAAGTCGCCGTATAATCGAAGTTTACTTCGACTTCATCGTCGCTGTCGCCTTTCGGGAAGATGGTGTCTTCAAGTTTTTCGACAGTGCAGTTTATCACGTATTTGTCGGTGAAAGTGTTGTTCCTGAGTTTGATGTCGTAGACTTCACCGTCAGGGTCGATTGTGAATTTCAATGTGAATTTTCCCTGCAGTTTTGGGTTTTTTGCTCTCCGCGCGTCAAAGCAGTCCTTGAATTTTTTCATTTTTGCGAGAGAGGTTATCATCTGCGAGCGCAGGTCGTTCATCTTTCCGTGTTTTTCCTGCTGTTTGTGTTTCTCTTTTGCGATCTTGTAGGAGAGAGTGTATTTTGTATTGCGCGGATTCCCCGGTCTGACGCCGATAAGCTCCATCTCTTTTTTGATGCACTTGGCGATCTTCATTGCGTTTTTTGATTTCATTTTTGCAATTTCTATCATCTCGAAGAAGCCGTCGGCATCAACTTCGATATCGAAATCTATGTTGATATTCTCAGCCTCGCCGATCTTTACGGTATCCTGATAGCATATGATGAAATCCTCATCAAGCAGCTTCATTTTGCGTGCGACTTCCTTGTCCTTTGAATATCCGAAGATTTTGAGCGTTTCGCCGCCTTCCATTTCGGCATAGCCTATTTCGGAGCTGTCTCCTTTTTTTTCAGGTTTTTTTGAAGAGTTTTTCCCTGACGAGCAGGAAGACAAGGAACTGAAGCAAACAAGTAAAAAAATAATAAATAAATGTCTTAAATGTCTCAAATGTCTTAAATGTCTTAAATGTCTTAAATGTCTCAAATCAGCCTCTTACGATTTTTATAAGTTCACTTATTGAATTGAAAACCGGAGCACCGGTATTTCTCAGAATTTCTGCAGTGTTGTGTCCGCGCGAAACAAGAGCAGCGTCGCATCCGATCGTTTTCGCCGTTTCGTAGTCATGGCATGTGTCGCCGACGAAAAGGATCTCTTTTTCGGAATATCCCGATTTTTCAAGGATTTTTTGACAGAGATGTGTTTTTCCTTCTGCGTAGTGGTTCTCAATTCCTTCTATGAAGCGGAAGTATTGCGGTATTCTCAGCATTCCGACATGTCTGTTGAGCATTTCGTGCTCCATCGCCGAAAATATTCCCGTTTCTATGCCGGCCCGTTTGAGTTCTTCAAGCGACGGAACGACATCAGGGAAAAGTTTGACCTTTTCTATGTCAGAAATGTAGTGTTTGCCGAATTCTGCGGCGATCTCATCCCATTCCTTCAGGTCAAGTCCCAGCTCCTTATAAAAAATTGAAACCGGAAAACAGAAGTTTTCCCTGTAATATTCGATCGTTATCGGTTTGAGCCCACGCTTTTCCAAAACACCGTTTATTGCGTTCAGATTGAGCCAGACATCATCGATCAGAGTGCCGTTCCAATCGAAAATTATCATTTTTTTGGAGTTGGCCATTTTCTACTCCACGGCGTAGCTTACAAGTTCTGTCGTCGTCTGCGGGATCATCTTGTTTTCACGGACATCTTCGAGGACTGTAACGATCTTTACGATGCCGACTTTAAGCGCGAAGTAGTGGTATGAGTGAAGCACTTTTTTGCCTGGAAGCTCGACATAAGTGTGGACCTTGATCGTGCCTTCAAACGTCCCTGCGGGAACAGTGACGGTCTCATCGACACCTTCAGTCTTTCTTATTTCACGTGTATTCCGCTTGATTATTGTGATCCATGATTCTCTCTGGAGCGGGAACATCAGGATATATCTTTCTGCATCACGTATTCCGTGCCTGTCGGCTTTGAGTCTGCCACCTTTGTTGTCAAGGAACCAGTCTCCGTCGGTCCCGACGATGCTGATCTCGGTTTCACCTGACTGACCGAAGTAGTTTACTTTATATTTCCAGCTGTTGCCTACTGCGAGCGGAAGATAGCGCATAGCCGATTCTTTGTAGTCCGAAAGATGGTATTTTTCATCTTTCTTTTTGTCGGCACTACCGCATGAAACCGCGAAAATTGCAATGAAAACCATAAAAACTAAAAGTGCTTTTTTCATAATTTTCCTCATTTTTTTTAACACCCCAAAAATGCCGCGGAATTATAATGATTTTTCCAAAAAGAGCAAAAGAAACGCGATTTTTTAAAATAAGGCGGAAAAATAGGGAGCTGAAACTCTTTATTTGACTTAAAAACCGGCGCAAATAAACTTTCCCGTTTTTTGTTTTATTTAATTTTGGAGGGAAAAATGAAAGATCCGAGAATCGCAAAAGTTGCGCAAAATCTTATCCGTTACAGTACGCATGTCCAGCCGGGCGAAAATGTCCTTATCGAGCTTAGAGACCACTGGCCGCTTCCTCTTGTTCACGCTCTGATTGAAGAAGTCAAGGCTGCAGGCGGCAGAGCTTTCGTAAACTACACTGACTATCAGCTTCAGAGAAAGCTCCTTCTCAACGCAGATGACGAATGGTTTGACACGATGTGCGAAGTCGATCTTCTCCGCATGAAGAAGATGCAGGCTTACATCTCAATAAACGGCAGGAATAACAGCTACGAGCTTTCGGACGTTCCGGCTGATATCCAGAAAAAAAACGGCGAAAAATACCTTATCCCGGTTCATTTCAAACAGAGAGTAAACCACACGAAGTGGTGCATCCTCGCATACCCGAACCCGTCTTATGCACAGGCTTCGTCAATGAGTACGGAAGCTTTTGAAGATTTCTATTTCGATGTCTGCTCGCTTGACTACGCGAAAATGGACAAGGCGATGGATCCTTTGAAGGAACTTATGGATAAAACCGACAAAGTCCGCCTGCTCGGTCCGGGAAGAACAGATCTCACTTTCTCGATCAAAGGGCTTCCGGGCATCAAATGCTCCGGTCAGTGCAACATTCCGGACGGCGAAGTTTACTCCGCACCGGTCAAAGATTCAGTAAACGGCGTGATCGAATACAACACCCCGACAGTTTACCAGGGATCGAAGTTCGACAAAGTCATCCTCACTTTCGAAAAGGGCAAAATCGTCAAGATCGAAGGCAGCGATGTCGAGAAACTTGAGAAGATCTTCAACACCGACGAAGGTGCAAGGTATGTCGGCGAATTCGCGATCGGCGTAAACCCGTATGTCACGAAACCGATGGTTGACATCCTTTTCGACGAAAAGATCTGCGGATCGATCCACTTCACTCCGGGCGAATGCTACGAGGACTGCGACAACGGCAACGAGTCTGCGATCCACTGGGATCTCGTCATGATCCAGACTCCGGAATACGGCGGCGGCGAAATCTATTTCGACGACGTTCTCATCAGAAAGGACGGCCGCTTTGTTCTGCCAGAACTTGAGGCTTTGAATCCGGAAAATCTTAAGTAATCGTTATTATTAAGCGCGCCATCGCCGTCACGGCGTCACGACGTAACGTCGTCACGATGACATGGCGCGCGAAAAAAATTGATAAAATTTAGTCTTTTGTTTATAACGCTTTGGTTTTTTGTTTTTACTTAATTTTTTGGAGTCAAAAATGAAGAAATTTTTCGTGCTTATGATTTGCCTGCTTTCCATGATCGCATGCGGAAACGGCAAAGATCCGATGATGCAGAAAATGGAAGAGGCTGCTGAAAGAAACAAAGCCTACAAAGAGGCTGAAGAGGCAAAGAAGAAAGAAAAACCGAAATTCGTAGACGATGAGATCAAAGAAGAGCTTCCGGCTGTCGTAGACGCTGCTGCAAAAGGCAATCTGGCTGCAGTAAAAGCTGAGATCAGCAAGGGAACGCTCGTTGATACCAAGGACGGCCGCGGCAGAACCCCGCTTTATATGGCTGCTTCCGAAGGAAAGAAAGATGTCGTTGATTACCTTATCGAAGAAGGTGCCAACGTCAACACGAAGCGTGACGACGGCGACACACCGCTCATGGCTGCCGCAAGAAGAGGCGACAAAGCTGTCGTTGAAGCACTTATCGATGCAAAGGCAGACATTGCTCAGGCTGACAACTTCGGCAGAACCCCGCTTATGATGGCTGCTCAGAGCGGTTCGAAAGAACTCGTTGACTATATGCTTGCAAAAGGTGCGGACCTCAATGCGACTGACAAATATGAGCTTTCGGCTCTTATTTTCGCGATGAAGGCTCACAAAATGGACCTTGCAAAATATCTCCTCGGCAAAGGTGCAAAAGTCTGGAAACAGAAACCCCTCGTGATCAAGGAAAAACCCCTTGTTCTCAAGATCGAAGGAAAAGTCCAGCCGGGAATGGAAGAAGTTATCGAAAATCTTGATAAAAAAGACGTTCATCTCCGCCAGAAGACAGAGCTTTTCTACGCTGTCGAAACGGGCGACCTTGATCTCGTCAAACTTCTCGTCCAGAAAGGATCTCCTGTTCTCGTTGACGATGTCGAACAGAGCAGAGAGACGATAATTTATGAATTCGGCCAGGGCAAGGAAGAAGAACGTGATATGCTTTTCCAGAGAAAAGTTACGAGAACTTCCTACGACCGTGACCAGAAAAACCTTCTTCACTACGCTGCTGAAGGCGGATATGTAGAAATCATGAAGTTCCTCATCTCCAAAGGCGCAAGACTTGAAGAGACCGACGGTGAAAACGTCCGCGGTCCGCTTTTCTACGTCGTAGCTCAGGAAATCGACCCGAAAGATCCCGGCAAAGAGGCGAGACTTGTTGCAACTGCAGACTACATCATCGAAGAGGGCAAAAAGACCTGGACGAAGAGAGTCAGACTTACCAAAAAAGAACTCGACAAGATGAGAGAGAAAGAAAAATCGAAAAACTGGTGGGAAAAGAACCCGTTCGACACCGAATGGAAAGACGTTACCGCTCCGAAAGTTGATATCGAAGAATACGACTACGAAGGATGGCACGTTCTCGCTCTCGCTGCGAAATACGGTCACACCGACATCGTAAAACTTCTCATCAACAAAGGTGCGAACATCAACCACAAAGAGAGAAAAATGGGCAACACAGCGCTTATTTACTCGAGAGTCGGAAAATTCGCGGAAATGGAAAAATTCCTTCTTGAACACTGCGCGAAAGAGGGCATAAACTTCGACCACGAAGAACTTGCAAAACAAGGCTGGAAGTGTGTTGACGGCAAGGAAGTCTTCGAAAAACCTGCTGAATAATTTTTTCTAATTTTTTTAATCCAAAATCAGAGGTGTTTTTATGAAAAAAAATATCATGATTCTTTTTGCGCTTTTTTTGATGATTTCGTGCGGCGGAGACGATCCTGAAACGGAAGCTGCTCAGGGCGAGGAAGGTGGAAAATGCTATCCTAACAGAACCTGCAACGACGGTCTGGAATGTTCGGAAGGTCTGTGTGTCAAAACTGCTGATTCCGGCGATACTCAGGATCCATCCGATGCCGATAGTTCCGATTCTGTGTCAGATGACGATACTTCGGACACTTCTGATTCAGGAGACGACAACGATCAGGCTGATTCCGGTGAAAACAAGGATGCTGAATGCGGCAACGGCGTTGTCGAAAGCGGTGAAATTTGCGAAAAAGGCGAAACAAAACCATGTTCGGAAATCGACAGTTCATATAAGACCGGAGATGTCGAGTGCAACGATTCATGCGGCGGCTGGCTCACAGTCAACTGCATGGCTTCGGAACTTGAGCCGCTTGCGTCTTTTCCGGCAAGAACACATGAACTGACCTACCTTTACAACGGTGTTAACGCTTTTAATGAAATGGCAAATCAGGAAGACGAGCTATGGAAGTCAGCTCTTTTCAACGCTTCCATCACTATGAGCGGTGCAACTTACTCTATTCCAAACCCGCAGGCAAACGTGCATTGGATTGCCGCTTACTACGATTCCTCGGCGCTTTATTTCTATCAGAATTCCTATCTTTGTGATAATTCAATGAACTGTCAGTTTGCGACTCCAAGCGTTATTTTCGGAGCAGCTTTGTCCGAGCTTTCGGCAGGAAAAGAGCTTTCGATAGGTATTTCCGACAAGCACAAAGTCAATATGCTGATCGAAGATGTCACGGGGGAAGACAATGAAGACTGCGTCATGCTTGTAGGATACGGAAATTTAACCGTTGATTCGGCGAAAATTGCTGCCGGAGATTCAGGAAATTTCAAATTCACGACTTCAGAAATCGGCTTGTATCTGCCAGGTGTAACACCTGAAGGCAATATGACGAACGAGCTTGAAAATGCGGGGTTCAAAATATGCAAGTAAAAACAAAAACTTCAATAATTTTCGTAATTTTTCTCTGTTTGGCTTTTGCGGTTTCGTGCGGCGGATCGTCAAAAAAAGAGGAAACGCCTGAGACCGATACCGTACCGGATGAAAACGAAACAACCGATGAAGACGAAGCTGCGGATACCGATGATGAAACTGCAGATGATTCCGAAGTCGAAAGCGTCAATGCGAGTGTTTCTTCGATAAAATTCAAAATTCCCGAAGAGGCTTCGACAGTCGCAGAGTTTTCAGGTCATTTCGCTTTTCCTGATGTCGTCAGACTCAAAAGCGGCAAGTTCATGGCTGTTTACAGAAACGGCAGCACGCACGCAGACCAGAGCGGAGCGATAATCGTCTCGCTTTCGAACGACGGAGTAAACTGGGGCGATCCCGATATTCTTCTGGACGATTCAACGATTGACGACAGAGACCCTTCGATCACCGTTTTTTCGGACGGAAGAGTAGGGATGAACTGGTTCAAATACCGCTATCCTGCTGATTATTCCGAGCCTTGGGTGCACCATCTGTTTTTTGCGATTTCGGATAAAAGTGGCATGAATTTCGGAGAACACATTCAGGTCGATGACGGTGTTTTTGATTATTCCGAAACCGCAGTCATGGATGAAAACGGAATATGGCTTGACGATGAAAACGGCAGTGAAGTCACCGTCGCGGCTTCTTCGAGTTCTATGATCGAAGACGGCGGAAAGATAATAATTCCGGGATACTTCGGCAATGCACTCAACTGGCAGTCGATGGACAAAACGCCGAAAACAAGAGTCGTTCTTTATGAAAGTTCGGACGGCGGCAAAACATGGACTCCGAATGAAGTCAAGGCTGAAATCGATGAAAAAACATGGCTGCAGGAACCGGCTCTGCTTAAAGTTACCGGCAAACGCTGGATTCTCCATGTCAGAACAGGTGTAGGGTCTAGCCCGAGCAATAAAGGCGACCTTGTTCAAAGTATTTCGGAAGACGGCGGCAAAACGTGGTCTCCTTACAAAAGTCTGGGGTTCGTGGCGCATGCTCCGGAACTTCTCAAACTTGAAAACGGGGTCCTGGTCAGCTCTTTCCGCTGGCTTGACTGGGGAGGTATGAATGTGACACGCGAGGCTGTTTCGATGATCTATTCGCTTGACGGCGGCGAAACATGGTCGGATGTTATCGAAATTCTTGACTGCGGCAAGGCTGAATGCGGTTACCCCGGAATGGTCGAACTTCCTGACAACAAAATTCTTGTGGTTTATTACACTCCCGGCGGAAAGGGGATCGAATCCAAAATCATAACTTTTGAAGCTGAATAATTGCTTTCTTTTTTTTTATAATTATAATAATTTGCTTATGTTTTTTGTAACCTATTTTTACGGAGTTAAAAATGAAAAAAATTTTGTCAGTTATGCTGATTTGTTCATTGTTTTTCGCTCTTTCCTGCGGCAGCAGCGATAAAAAGGACGGAAAAACATCCCTCATCGAAAAGAAAGTCGAAATGATCAAAACCGACAATCAGGGCAAACCTGTAAAACAGATGGTCGAGATCCTCAAACTCAAAGGTGAAAACGAGGAATTCGTAAAGAAATCCATCATGAAGATCTATTCGGAAATCGCCGGCAAAGTTGCTCCGCACCAGCTTGCAGAGTTCAAGGAATCTCCGAACAGAAACATCAAGGTTCCGGGAAATATCTCGAGGATCCACATCAAAAGCGACTACATTTCAAGCGCGAACGTAATGCTTTTCCTCATGAAGGGCAAAGAGCCGGTCATCTGGGACGAGCTTGAGTTCAACACTGAGAAAAAATATGATTTCGCACCGGGAAACTACGACTTCATCATGGTCGTTGACAGACCTGACAATGCAAACGTCTATGTTTTCAAGTATGACAGAAGTTTCAAAGGCGGCGAGCTTTACCTCGGTGAATTCAAAATCATCGGAAAGTACAGCAACTCCGGCGAATGTGCGAAAGGTTATCTCCGTGATGACGCTGAGACCTGCATTGCTCCTTCGTTCAAAATTTTTGACAACTGCGACGCTGGAACACACCTCGTAGAACACCTCTGCTGTGAAGAAGGATTCAACTTCATCATGGAAGGTCAGTGCTCGAGATACAGCGACACGGTCGAAAACGTTATCTGCCCGGCAGGCTACCACGAAGCAGGCAAGGGAAGATGCTGCCCGACCGGCCAGCTTTTCATCGACAACAAATGTCAGGTTCCGCCGAAAGAAGAACCGGCAAAATAACTGAATTTTCTAATGGATCAAAAACTTCCCCCCGAAATAAAACTTTTCAAAGAGCGTTTTCGTGAATTTCTTGAAAGCGAAGCCGCTCTCAACGGAAAACTGCTTGTTCGTGAGCTTATTTTCCGCTTTGCAACGGTACAGTTCCGCGATACACACGGTTTTACGGCGGGAAAAGTCGAATACATTGCCAAAGTTTTTGACGAAGCGCAGGCGGAATTCGGGAAGATTTTTGAGGAGTTCGCTGTTTTCTGCATTGAAAACGGTTTTGACGAGACTTTTATAAACTCTGAGATGAAGAAATGGCTGACCGGAATTTCGGAAGAAATGGAACTCGAAAAGGCGGAAAGCTGATTCTTTTCATTCTGTTTTCCGTACTTCTTCATGGGCTGATTTTCTTAATAAAAATCGACCTCTCGACTGATAAAGGCGATGAGGAAAGCCTCGTTTCGATAAGGTATATCGACGATTCGGCCGCGAAACTTCCGGCAACTCCCGTTCTTCCGCCGAAACCCGAGAAAAAGCAAGAGGATGTAAAGCCGAAAGGGCAGGTTGTCGATATCGCAAAGCCGAAAATCGAGAAAAAACCTTCCAAAAGCCGTTTTCTCTCCGAATTTGACAGCTCTGTGGAAAAAGAAACTGTTGCAGCCGAGCACGACGAAAATATAAACGTACGCGGCGAAAGTCTTAAAAAACAGCTTGCAAAGAAGGCTGAGAACGTGAATGCCGAGTCCGATGAAAACATGGTCGTGCCGCTTCAGGCCAATAACAACGAGAAAAATGAACCGGCCAAAGAGCAGAAAATCAAAAAGGGCGAACTCAAAGGTTTTGAAGGCGATAACGGTGACTATGCTGCCGGAAAAGACAAGGAAATCGCGGGGAAACTCGATGCAAAGGACGACAAGGACGAGGAAGGGCGCGTAAATGTCGGCGGAAGATGGATCCCGAAGAAACTTCTTCCTTATCTCAACGGTTCAGATGCTGTGCTCATGAGTCCGTCAAACGATTTTCTGGAAGATATCAAAAAGGGGAATGAGACTTATCTCAACACGAGGAAATTCGCCTATGCGGCTTACTTCAACAAGATCAAACAGGCGATCTCGAGAAACTGGAGTCCGGGAACAGCGATAATCGTGAACGACCCGACCGGCAGGATGTACGGCAGAAAGGACAGGTTCACGAAACTTCAGGTTTTTATTTCGGCGAAAGGAAAACTCGTAAAAGCGAAAGTTATCACGAGCTGCGGAGTCGATTTTCTCGACAGAGAGGCGATAAACGCGTTCAAAATGGCGGCACCTTTTGCTCCGCCGCCCGAAGTTCTTCTCAACGAAGACAAACAGCTTGAAATACGGTTCGGATTTATGGTGACGACACATGAATAATTCAAAAAAAGCAGTTGTTCTTTTCAGCGGCGGTCTCGACTCGACGACTGTGCTGGTCTATGCGATGAAGCAGGGTTATGACGTTTATCCGCTCACTTTTTCTTACGGTCAGAGGCACGCTATCGAGATAAAACAGTCTGAAAGAACGCTTGAAAAATACGGGCTTACGCCTCGCCAGACGGTGTTTTCGATCGATCTTACGCCGTTTGTCAACTGTTCGCTCATTAACACAAATCTGGAAGTTCCGGAATTCGCCGAAAACAGGATCCCTTCGACTTACGTGCCCTCGAGGAACATAATTTTTCTTTCTATTGCATCAGGTATGGCCGAGACTTTAGGAGCGGAAAAGATTTTTATCGGTGTCAATTCTGTCGATTATTCAGGCTATCCGGACTGCCGTCCCGAATTTATCGAGGCTTTCAACAGAACGATTGCAGTCGGCACGAAGCAGGGAGTCGAAAGCGGAATAAAAGTCGAGGCACCGATCCTGAATATGTCGAAAAAAGAGATAATCGAGCTCGGAATGTCGCTCGGAGTCGACTATTCTCTCACACACAGCTGCTATAATCCGACTCCCGACGGGCTTTCATGCGGAGTCTGCGACAGCTGCCGCCTTCGTCTTGAAGGTTTCAGGCAGGCAGGATTTGAAGATCCGTTGAAATATTTTAAAAGATCGTGACGACGTGACGGCGAAACGACGTGACGGCGCGCCGCAACAAAACTTGTTTTATTTCCGATTTTATTTAAACTCCCGCGTGTTGACCTTTTTTAGGAGGAAAAAATGAAAAAAATCTGGTTGGTTTTAACGATCGTTTGTGTTTTTGTGCTTTCAAGCTGCGGTGACAGCAAAAGTCCGACAAAAGTGGATGATACTGATTCAGCGCCTGATACTTCAGACACTGATGCTCCCGCAGAAGAACCTGCGGATACCGGTTCTGAAGAACCCGCAGACAACAATGGAGAGTTCGACCCCGCAAATCCGGGCTACACTGTTGAATTCAACATCATTGACATTGAGATGATGGGACAGGGACAGTCGATGGCTATCGGCTATTTTATGAAGACTGCCCGTGAAGATCTGGAAGAAGAGGAAGTTGAGGATGTTACGCTTGACACATGTGTCATGGGTGAGTCTTCACCGCGTGTTCCGAAATGTACAAGCAATGCAGACTGCGCTCCTGAGCAGGAATGTGTGCCGGAGACTGACAGTAACGGTCAGGTTATAGAAAACAGCGAGCACTGTGCGACTCCGAACAGAGAATCGCTGGACGTAGGACCTGTGCAGATTGCAGGTTTTAACGGAGGACCTTACACTTTCGCATATGAACCTGGAGATCAGGTCTACAAACTCAACGGCACCGGTGACGGCAGCATTGACCGTTCTATTATCGCTTACAATACTGAATACGAGATCGCTGCGGATAACCTTATTCCGGATGATCTTAAATCGCTTTCGGCAAAATTCACGATGCCTCCGGCTCTTTCGCTTATCGAACCGGCTATGGTCGAAGGCGGAATGTTCGGTGCAGCTGTCGAAGTTGACAACACGAAACCGCTTGTTTTCAAGTGGGAAAGCAACGGCGGGAAAGGCTACATCGACATTACCATCATGGCGGCGCAGTCTCTTGCCAACACAGTTTCGGTAACCTGCAAAGTAAAAGATGACGGTGAATTCACTGTTCCCGAAGAATTTACTTCACAGCTTGTTTTCGGCGGCGGCGGTGACGGAATAATGGATCAGATGCTCGGTATGATGAACATGATAACGATGGACAGACACTCCGAAGCTCCTATCACCGGCAACGGCATTTCCAGCGGCCGTGTTTCGTCAGAGCAGCTTGTCATGATAAGCGTTGTTCCCGCAGGATCTGTATCACCGAATCCTGATCCGGAACCTACTACTGATCCGGAACCCACCACCGAACCGGAACCTACTACGGAACCGACTACTGAACCGACAGAACCCGAATCCGGGGACTAATCCTCATAATGAAAATCATCCGCGTCAACAAAGATCTGATCCTCAAAGAGTTGGAACTTTCTGACGCGGAATATATCTTCAAAACAATCGATTCTCAGCGTGGATATCTCGGCGAATGGCTTCCGTTCGTCGAATTTACGAAAAGCGTTAAAGATTCCCTCGATTACGTCAATTCAGTCGTGACAATGCCTGAAGAATGCAAGGAATGGCAGTTCTCGATATTCTGCGGCGACGATTTTGCTGGGCTTGCCGGATTCAAAGGAACTGACAGACTCAACCGTAAAAGCGAGATCGGTTACTGGCTGAGAGAGGAGTTCCAGCATCGCGGGATAATGACCGAATCAGTGAGTGCTTTGATAAAATTCGGATTTTCAGAGCTCGATCTCAACAGAATCCAGATAAAGTGCGCTCCTGACAATGTCAAAAGCAACAAAATTCCGCAAAGGTTGGGTTTTGTTTTTGAAGGGATCGAGCGCGACAGCGAATTGGTGAAAGAAGGCGTTTTCCGTGACGCCAATGTCTGGAGTTTAATCAAAAAAGACGTGACACCGTGACGTCGTAACATTAATTCGTAACGTCGTTACGTCGTGCCGTCGTTACGTTTTCAATCATGCTTTGATGAATTTCTTTCGCGTTGAATGAACTTCTGACGAACCTGCCTGAATAAACTTCCTTGAAGCCGATTTCCAGGCCGTAGTCGCGAAGCGCGTCAAATTCAGCCTGAGTATAGTCTTTTTCGACCGGAATGTGCTGCAATGACGGGCGGAAGTACTGTCCGATAGTCATGATATCACAGCCGACATCACGCAGATCGCGCATCAGAGCGTGGACTTCATCAACTGTTTCACCGACGCCGAGCATTATTCCCGATTTCGTTATGAAACCTTTGCGTTTCATGTAGCACAGAACGTCAAGCGAGCGCTTGTAATCAGCCTGGGGACGCACTTTCGGGTAGAGAGAGCAGATCGTTTCGACATTGTGGTTGAAAACGTCTATCGGCGAATCGGCAACGATATCGAGATTTTCCTTTATTCCGAGAAAATCTGGAGTCAGGACTTCGACAAGAGTTTCAGGAGATAACTCTTTGACTTTTTTAACAGTTTCGGCGAAATGAGCTGCTCCGCAGTCGGGCAGGTCGTCTCTTGTGACCGAGGTTATTACTGTGTAAAGCAAACCTAAATCTTTTACTGCAAGCGCAAGGTTTTCTGGCTCATTCGGATCGGGAAGGGGAATATTTTCGTTGTGGACGATGTTGCAGAAGCGGCAGTTGCGGGTGCAGCTGTTACCTAAGATCAGGAAAGTCGCCGTTCTTTTCTTGAAGCAGTCGCCGATATTCGGACAGTGCGCCGATTCGCAGACTGAATGAAGATGGTGCAGACGCAGGATCTTCTTCATTTCGGCAACGAAAGGGGATTTGAAAGTCGATTTTTTGAGCATTTCTTCAGCCATGACAAGCCTCATTGAACATTCATAAAACGCGGAATTTAAGCCTTTGAAAAGGCTGTTGTCAAGGAATTTGTCGGCTGTGTTCCCTGTTAGCTGATTGAATTTCCCGGGAGATATTTCACCGGATCGACAGGTTTTGATTCTTTTCTCACTTCAAAATGAAGTGTCGGAACAGATTTCTTTTCAGTGGTGTCCGCAATTCCCAGAACGTCGTTCTGTTTGATCGGCTGGCCTTCTTTAGCGAAAATCGTGTGAAGATAAGCGTAAACAGTGATGAAATTGTTGTCATGCTGGATTATTACCATGTTTCCGAGCTGGGAGTGTGCCGCGCTGTAAATGACTTTTCCGTCAGCTGCTGCGCGGATGTCGGTGCTTTTTTCAAACTCGATGTCGATCCCGTCGCTTTTCGGGCTGCTTGCGGAAAATTTGCATACGATTTTTCCGGCAGCTGGCCATATGAAATTCATCGTGTTTTCATTTTCGGGTTCAGGTTCGGGAGATGTTTCAGGTTCGGGAGACGTTTCAGGTTCATGAGACATCTCAGGTAACGTCTCTACGGGTGCTGGTTCATTTGAAGGTTCAGGTGAGGTTTCGATGACTTCGTCGGCTCCGGGAATGAAGATCGCAGAACCTTCCTTGAGCTCGTCAACTCCTTCGGGAATTGAGTTTTCTGCTCTCAGCTCGTTTTCGTCAACATTGTATAACTGACTTATTTTAGTAATGTTTTCGCCTTTTTTTACGGTGTGGTACACTCCGAAAGAGTCTGTAGCGCATGAAAGGCAGAAAAGTGCTGAGAAGATAAAAATGCAAAAGTTTTTCATTCTTTTATTGATCCTATAAGCTGGTTGATATTTTCTTTTCTTTTTTCGAGATACTCTTCAAGTTTTTCGGCGCATTCACCTGCAATCGCCGGATTTACGAAGTTATAAGCGCCGATCTGCACTGCCTTTGCGCCGACGATGAGGAAGTCGAGAACGTCTTCAAATGACGAAATTCCGCCGATTCCTATGACCGGGATCTTCACTGTTTTCGCCGTCTGCCAGACCATTCTGAGGGCGACCGGTTTTATTGCTGGACCGCTCAGACCGCCGATCTTGTTGCCGAGGATGAAAGTCCTTTTTTCGCGGTTTATTGCGGTTCCGATCAAGGTGTTGATCAGCGAAACGGCGTCAGCTCCGCCCGCTTCGGCAGCAAGTGCAGTCTGCGTGATGTCGGTCACATTGGGCGAGAGTTTGACGATCACAGGTTTATCTGTCGCAGCTTTCACAGCTTTGGTAAGTCTTTGAATTATTTCAGGATTTGCGCCGAAAGCCGATCCGCCTGATTTTACGTTGGGGCATGAGAGGTTCATTTCGAATGCATCGATCCTGCTCTCTTCAGATAAAATTTCGGCAAGACGGACGAAATCTTCTTCCGAAGAGGCGTAGAGATTGACGATTATTGCGCACTTGAGATCTCTGATTTTCGGCATGATCTCGTTCAGAAAGTGTTTCGAGCCGCAGTTTTCAAGCCCAATCGAATTGAGCATTCCCGAAGCAGTTTCGACTACTCTGGGAGAAGGGTTGCCGGCTCTCGGTTCGATCGAGATCCCTTTCGTGCAGAATCCGCCGATCTTGTTGAGGTCGAAAAAGTCGGTAAATTCAATGCCGTAGCCGAAAGTCCCCGAAGCCGTAAGGATCGGGTTTTTGAGTTTGAGTTTTCCGATATTTACTGAAATATCCATGCTGTTCTCCACAGTTTTCAAGCATCAAACAAAAGCTATAAAGAGTAATTGAAAAGATTTTTTTATCAAGAACGATGATTTAAATTTCGAACTCTTTGAAGAAATACTGCGAATTTTCGGTTTTGAAACCGATAGTGACCGTTTCGACCGAAGGATCAAGGTTTATTCTGACAGTTTCGTTCATAAGATAGGGGATGTCGTAGAATGAGCCGCCAGCCAGAATTCTTACATCAACTCCTTCAAGATCAGGGGTAAAATGGAATGAAACTGTTTTGATGCCTTCATTTTCTTCGACTTCCGGATTTATTTCAGCAGCAAAAGGTTCGACCGGATCGCGCCAGAAAACGGTCATCGGGTCTCCGAGCATGACGATCGATTTCTTTGTCCACTGCCAGCTGTCCTTATTGACGACGGGGACGTTGATGTTGAGTACAGGCGGATTGAATGTGTCGCTCTGAGGCATTGCTACGTGGGCGAAAATATAGCTTTCGCCGATAACGGAGTAGGGGAATGCGAACATATTTCTGAGCATTTCGTCGATGAACTGGCTGCCTCCGGCGATCCCGAGACCTGTTGTGGTGTTGCCGAGGTAGACTATTGCGCCGCCTTCCGGAGCATTCATCAGCTTTTCACCGGCAGAATCGCCGTTTTTGTATCCGAACTGTCCCGCCTCGCATGCGCAGCTGAGGAAGAAAGGAAGAGTTTCGTTTTTGAGCTCGTACGCCATCGTTCCGGAGAAATCGCGGTCAGGATCAGTCCCCTGTTCGCAGGTGAGAAGCCACGGAGCACCGTGTCCGCTGTGGACGATGAGGTTCGTTCCCTCTTCGATCGCCGCCTTTTCAGTATCGTTGTCGAGATACTGTGCAGTGTTTCCGCCTGGGAAAGGAGTCGACTGGGTGTAAAGTTTCTTGATCGAGTATCCCGGCTGGATAAGGCTTACGGTTTTTCCTTCAGTTTCAAAGTAGTATCCGGAGTTCACCTTGACGCTCGAGATCTCTGTCGCGATATTTGCGATGAGAAGCGATTTCATCGTGTGACTTGTGTTGAACGCGGTGTGATGTTTTACAAGTTTTGAAAAATAAAGTTCTGCTTCCTCAACGGTTGAAACTGAGATCCTGCCTACTGCGACATTGGCTATAAGAATTGGATTGTCTTCGTCTTCGGCGTAGGTTCCGTTGCCGTTAAGATCCCAGTTGCTGAAGTCGGCGTAGTAAAGATCGCTGTAGAAATCATCCGTGTAATCGGCGATTCCGAGCGGGAGTTCGAAGTGGTCGTGGACAATTCTTGATGGAACAACTTCGATGTCGCCGCCCAGAACAAGGTATCTGAGTCCTTCGACCGACATGATATAGTCTTTTATTGCTTTCTGCGTGTCGTTCATCGGATCAGCATCGTCACAAACTGCGTTTTCGCAAATATCTTCAATAGTTACGACCTTTGTAATTATTCCGGTAACGGTGTGGAAATCGGCGAATTTTTTGAAAACTCCGGCAAACGCTGCTCTTGTTACTATCAAAGCATCGGTTTTTGTATCGAAATCGGGGCTGGGATCAGGCTCAGTCGATTGTTCCCATACGGGTTCATTGTTGTTCTCGTCCGGATCTTCATTGTTGTTTTCCTGATTTTCATCCGGATCTTCCTGATTTTCTCCGCCGTCGGGATTTTCTTCCGCCGGTTCAGTGTCTGTTCCGTCGTTATCGTGATTTTCGGCGTCTTCATTGTCAGAAGAAGTGTCTGCCGGATCATCTGTTTCATCTCCGGTTTTGGTGATTTTTGCAGAATTTTCATCGCATGAAATCATAAAAAAACATAAAACAGCACATAAAATCAATAGTAATTTTTTTAACATGTAATGCCTCCAACACAAAAAACGGCGGCATTATAGTCGTTTTTTTTGCCGCCGCAACTCTTTTCGACGGCGGAAATCGTTCTTGTCGACGCCGCCAGATTGTGTCGTTTAGGTTCGACGCGCCGGAAATCAGGATCGTTATACCGTTATTCCGTTATAACGTTATTCCGACGGCGCGAATCGGTAATTACGATAATAACGATAAAGAAAAAAGGATTAAAACTCGAAAACGAGGCCGAATTCGAAGTTGTTTTTCATTTTGTTGGAGAGGTCGAAGCTCTTGTTTCTCCAGAAATCATTGATTTTCTCGAATTTGTATCCGACGAAAAGACAGGTGTTGACAACGCCGTTTTCCTTCATTTTTTTCGACGAAGAAGGATCCATCCAGTTGAGCGAGAGCATTAACCCGATTGTTCCGTGAAGTCCGAATGTTCCGCCGTTTTCGGTCGTATGGCCGCCGTCGCGGACCCACCACGGATAGTAGTCGATGCCGCCTGCAATGTAGGGATAAAGCGGAAAATCGTAGACCGGACGCAGTTTGAGTTCAGCCTTGAGCGGGATGAAGTGCATCGTCGTTCTGTCGGTGCTTCTGGTGCCGTCGGAGCGCATTGCACGCCCTTTGAACCTCGTATATCCGATGCCGCCGATGAATGTTATCCTGATGTATGGAGTCGGTATGGCCAGACCGAACGTGAACGAGGGGAGCCAGCGGAGCTGAGGACCGGCAACATCTTTGAAGGGAGTTCCGTTTATTTCTGAATCGATCTGCGGGTAGTAGATAAGGTTCGTAAAACTTGCTTCGCCGTGGATGGCGTTTCCTCTTGTCTTTGCAGAAAGATCATGGGCCGGAACGGTCAGAAGCAGGACGAAAAAGAGTGCAAGAAGTGCTTTCCTGCTCGATTTAAAGGCGAAAAATGCAGATAAAACCAACCATGAAATCATGAGTATCCTTCCTAAAACTGTTGTAAAAAACCAGGCTGTGACCACAAGCGGCATGAGAATCGTTCTCGAAGCTGCCCTGAGCATCGTGGAATCTTTGATTATTTCAGCCGGATAGCTACCGTATTTGTAGTAAGCCGCGATAAATCTTTTTCCAAGTTCGAAGTTGGATAAAACAGAATCGCGGAATTCGCGGAGAAGTTCTACGCTCGGGTGGAAGTAGCTGCCGAAACCGGCCGTTGCGACGAAGCAGAATCCGCCGTCGTCCTTTCCGCCCTGTGATTTGTAGTTGCTCCAGAAACCGTATGTCGTGACTGAAGATGCGTCAACGGAGATCGAAGCCTCTTCGTCGCTGTTTCCCGCGAGATCTTCTGCAGTTACTTCGACGGTGTATGCCCGGCTGCTTGATCCTTCGTCGTTGTTTATGAACTCGTATCCGTCCTTTCCTTTGACGGTGAACTCCCAGATCTGATTGTATTTATCAGAATCTACTATTGAATCGTATTCGAGAGTCGTCTGCGTTTCGGTATCTTTGCTTTTGAAAATACCGGTGACTTTTGCGTGATATACGCCGATTTTTTCTTTCGACGAACCGTCTTCCGTGCTCGGAGGAGTGACTCTGACGAGCATCTGCTGGTTGCCGCCTTCGACTTCTATCGCTGAAGGCGCTTTTGGAGGCTTGTTGTCGAAAGTCACTTTTATCGTTTTTTCGGCGTATTCGGGAACTGAAGAAGAGTTGTCATCATCGTCGTCGTCGTCATCGTCATCATCCTCGTCATCGTCGTCGTTGTTCGACGAAGTGTCGAGTTCGATTCTAACTCTTATTGTATAAGTGCCGTCGGCATCCGATTTGTCGTCGGAATCTTCAAGCGACCTTGTGTTTTTTATCGCATTGTAAAGCTCTTCTCCGGCAAGCGAAAGGGAATTGTCGATGCTTAAGAATCCGCTGTCGGCGACCGTTGAGTCGAAAGTTTTTGTTTCGCCGTCTATGTCGACCTGAAGGTAAGCCTTCTTCACAAGATTCGGTTTCGGCAGATCATAGTAAAATTTGAGCGACCCTGCGAAATTCAGACTTGCGTGTCCTGGTTCCGCCTCGACATTTGTCAGATAACTCTCTGCAAAAAGCATCGAGCTGCACAGAATGAGCAGAAGAAACGTAATTCTTTTAATCATTTTTATCCCCGAATATTGTTTCAGCAATCCTTATAGCGTTGTATGCGGCACCTTTCCTGACGTTGTCGGCTACGACCCATGCGGAAAGATAATTTTTATGCTCACGCCCTTTACGCAATCTGCCGATGAAAACTTCGTCCCGGCCCGAAGAATCGATAAGAGTCGGATACAGCAGCTGTTCGATGTCATCCATGAGGACCATTTCTTTGTTTTCTTTGATCCTGCGGTGGATCTCGTTGATGCTGCACTCTTTTTCAAGCTCGAACCAGACAGTTTCGGCGTGTGAATAGAAGGTGGGAACGCGGACTGTTGTGACGTCTATGTCAAGATCCGGCATAGAAAGGATTTTCCGCGATTCATTTATCATTTTTACCTCTTCCTCGCAGTAGCCGTCTTCGTAGAAAGGACCGATCTGCGGAATGAGGTTGAAAGCTATTCTCTGAAGGAAGACTTCCGGTTTCGTTTCCTGGAATGAGAAAAGCGCCGAAACCTGTGAGCGGAGCTCTTCGATCCCTTTTTTGCCGGCACCGCTTACACTCTGGTAGGTGCTGACGACTACTTTTTTTATACCGAAAAGTTCTTCGATTATTTGAAGAAACGGAACGAGCTGGATCGTCGAGCAGTTCGGGTTGGCGATGATCTTCGATTTCGTGGTTTTGAGGATTTCGCCGTTGACTTCCGGAACGACAAGCGGAACATCGTCATCCATCCTGAAAGCCGAACTGTTGTCAACGACTATCGCGCCGGCATTGACGAAGTGTTTCGCGTAATCGAGAGCTACACCGGCTCCTGCGCTGAAAAGAGCCAGATCCACCGGATGTTTTTCGATTTCCTTTTCATTCAGCGGAATCACGTCAATTTCCTTGTTTTTGTAAGTCACCGTGAGACCAAGCGAATTGTCGCTCGCAAAAGGGTAGAGTTTATCGATCGGAAAATTTCTCTCTTCAAGAATCGTAATAAATTCAAGGCCGACGAGCCCTGTCGCACCGACTATCGCAACATTCAAAGGTTTCATATTTCCTCCTCAACAAAAAAACCGATTATATAAGCAATTAGCGTTCCATTGAAATAATTCAACAGAATCAGATAGTTGTATTTATATCAAAAATGACAAAAAGACAAATTGCCACATTGACAGTCACCTATACGGTGTCTCAAAATATCAGCGTCTAAAAATATTAAGGAGAGCAGCTGAGAGGTGTGAAATGAATTTTCGGTGCAAGATGGTTTACTTTGAACGGCGGAAGGTTCTGCGTTCCATTTCCCTGAGGAACTCTTCCGAATAGTGCTTTCTGTTGATGACTTTTTTCTTGGTGAAGGCCTTTTTGTCAGTCAGGGTCAGCGTCGGATCGCCCTGAATCATCATGCCGAGCCACCATGTATCGACATAAGGCTTGTCAAAGCCGTAGCTTTTATAGTTCGCCCACAGATCGTTCGCCCAGGTCTGGTATGCAGCTCCCCAGGATTCGCCGTTGACGAGAGCCTCGTACATCGCCTCGGGGTTGAACATTCCGCCGACCTTCGTGCTGCCGACGGTTGCCAGCCCGTTTTTCCCTTTGAGATAGGTGTCGGCAAGGTTTCCGCCCTCTTCGGTATATTTTGATGCGGAGCAGTTGAACAGGTTGTAGAAACTGCCGTTGAAATCAGCCTCCCTGATTGCTTCGATAGTGAGGATGTTCGCCGGATTCGGTGAATAGTTGTCGTTGAAGTAGAGCTCCTGCGGGTCGCTGTGGATCCACTGGTAGACAAATTCGGCTCCACTTTTGTCGAAATAGTCGAGGTAGGTTGTTTTCGTAGTGTTTTCGCGGCTTTCCAGACGGTCGTAGTTATCGCCGTAAATCGACTCCATGCCCCATGTGCTGCCGTTTAAGCCGAAAGCGTTCTCTATGACCTCGCCGTTCTCCTCATAAGAATTCCAGTCGTCATCGATGAACGAGAAGAAGTTTCTCGGCTCGAAGAATGAGCCGTTTTCGCGGTATTCGTGCGTTCTCAGGAGATATTCGCTGATCTCTTCGGCACTTCCTGTAATCCTCGATGTAAAGATTTCAAGCGAAAGATCAGTCGGGTAATCGTCGAAAATCCCGTTTGAATCGGCATCTTTCCACTCTCCGTCAAGGTCCATGAAGTAGTATTCGCACGGGAACGATTCATAAGTCATGGTGCCTGTTCCGTCGTAATCACTCTCCTGCTCGTAATAAGCCGACGGCATTCTGCCGATGAGGAGCGCACCTTTGAGTGCATAATCGGTATAGCTTTGCTTCAGCATTTCCTTTAAAAATCCTGTGCCGCCTGCATGCCACCAGCGCACAAACGGCTTGTAGCCCGCTTTTTCGAGGTCAATGGTGTAGACTGAAAGCGCTTCTTCAAGACCGTTCTTCATGCTTGGATCTGCGACAATGAGGAAATCATGCTCGGGAACCTCAGAAACGTCAGTGTTCGTGTCAAAAACCCAGATATCGCTTTTGACGCTGTTGCCTTCGTCGTCAACGGCCACGACCTGCCAGTAGTAGGTTGTATTGGCGGAAAGCGCGGATGCCGGCTTCCACGAAGTTGCCGCAAGCCCTTCGGCGACCTTCTCGTCAGGAGTGCTTTTCGTCCCGAAGAAAACAGTGTAGGTAACCTCTCCGCCGTCAGGATCAGTGCTTGCATCCCACGAAAGAGTCAGGTCTACAGGCTGGTTTTCCGCACCGTTTTCCGGCTTTGGATTCAAAACAGCTGTCGGAAGCAGATCCAGTTCTTCGGGTCTGCATGCCCTCTCTTTCATAGAACTGCCGTTTATATCGTAGCAGGTGCAGAGGTTGATCATCTTGCCGCCCATGAAGTCCTCGACGCTCTTTTCGTCAAACGAAAGGTAAACATTAATCATAAATCCGAAGTTTTCGTCAAGCAGCCAGCCCTCTTCGTTCATAAAGAGTTTCAGAAGATTCTTCACGCTGTCGGAGGCAACTGCTTTCGGGCATGAGCGGAATAGAGTTTCTGAAACATAAGCCTGCTCGAAAAGGTAAACATAAAAATATTTCGAGCCGATTTCATCCACATCGTTCTGAAACATCCAGTCGAATGAGGAGTAGGGTGCCATTATCGAAGCGGAGTAGTAGGTGTTGTCTGTATATTCGCTGTTTGCAATGACATAGAGATAGCCCTGATAATCGGCGGCGAAGGCACTGCGCTTGTCTTTAAAGGTGTAGTTCCGGCCTTTTTCGTCAATCATCGAGCCTGATATAAAATAGGGATATTCGTCATCGGCAAGATCGTAACTGTCCGGAATGCTCTGAAGCAGCGGCGCTGCGATTTTCAACGCAAAGCCCTTGTTGGGTTCAAGAAACGAGTCGTCGAGACCTGAAACGATTTCGTCGAACAACGAAGCGTCCTGCCTTGTATCGCCGTCGTTGTCACTGACTTCACCGTCGTCAGAATCATCTGTCTTGTCGACGTTTGTATCACCGTCGTTGTCCGCATCATCCGATATATCGCTGTCAGTTGAAGTGTCCGAGTCTCCTAAATCCTTGTTTTTGCCCGATCCGCCGCAGGCGCATACAAATAAAAGCGCCAGAACAAGGATAACTGACATAATTCTTTTTTTCATTTTGTAGCTCCATCTTATTCCTTTTAAAAAACCTCGGATAGTGTATAGGCGCAGGAAGCCATGTCAAGCGGAAAATTGGAAATATTGCGGGAAAAAGCTGCTTCGGAAATGTTGTATTGGTCAGAAAAATTTAAGTGGACAATTCACCGTTCTTGGTGTAAAAAGCCGCGTTTTGATTTGTTTGTAACGTTTTTTATAGGAGAGAAAAATGAGTGAAAAAATCAGAGTTCTTATTGCAAAACCGGGTCTTGACGGTCACGACAGAGGTGCAAAATTCGTTGCAAGAGCACTTCGTGACGCCGGAATGGAAGTTATTTACACTGGTTTGAGGCAGACTCCGGAAGCGATTGCAAACGCTGCGATTCAGGAAGACGTCGATGCAGTCGGTCTTTCGATTCTGAGCGGCGCGCACAATACGCTTCTTCCGAAAGTTGCTGAACTTCTCAAAGAAAAGAACGCTCCCGATATTCTTGTTTTCGGCGGCGGCGTTATCCCGGAAAGCGATATTCCTTTCCTCAAGGAAAACGGCATAAAGGCGGTTTTCACTCCCGGAACGACTTCGGAACAGATAGTCACCTTCCTTACCGACAACATCAAAAAGTAGCTTCAAGACCTTTATTACATTCCATTTTCAATTATTTCGGTGTTTTTTTCAATTTGACTAAATTCTGAGTATCGCTAAAATTTCAGGTTTTTTGTCGGAGGTTGTTCGCTATGGTAAAAATAGGTGTTGTATCTGCAGGAAGCTGGGGCACGGCGCTGGCGGGAATGCTTGCTGAAAAGCAGTATGAGACTGTGATCTGGGCGCGTGAAGCCGAGATCGTTGAATCTATAAATTCGGAACATGAAAACAAACTTTTCATGCCGGGGATAAAGCTGCACGAATCTTTGAAGGCTGTTGCCGACATCAAAGACGCTGTCATCGGAAAAGATCTTGTCGTTATTGCGACTCCTGCTCAGCATATCAGAAAGTCGATAGAACAGATTTCTTCAATTATTTCCGAGAAAACTTTCATTGTTTTAGCTTCGAAGGGAATTGAAAATTCGACTCTCAAAATGATGTATCAGATCGCCGAGGAGATCCTTCCGCCGGCACTTTACAAAAATATTTTCGTCATTTCTGGGCCTACTTTCGCCCGTGAGCTTGCTATGAAGATGCCGACATGCGCGGTAGTCGCTGGAAAAAACTCTGAAGATATCGGCAAAATACAGAATTTCTTTAATTCGCCTTACATGAGGATCTATACTTCGAGAGACGTCGTCGGAGTCGAGCTCGGCGGTTCTCTGAAAAACATTTTTGCAGTCGCAATCGGTGTTCTTGAAGGACTCAAAATGGGGAAAAACACGCAGGCCGCGGTTATCACGCGCTCAATAGCAGAGATGACACGTCTCGTTATTGCGATGGGCGGTAACCCGAGAACTATCGCCGGCTTAAGCGGAGTAGGCGATCTCGTTCTCACCTGCACGGGAGACCTCAGCCGCAACAGGCAGGTCGGGATCAGGCTCGGCCAGGGTGAAAAAATCAAGGATATTCTCGATTCGATGATCATGGTTGCCGAAGGTGTTCCGACGACCGCTTCCGTTCACGATCTTGCGGCAAAAATGAATGTCGAAATGCCGATTATGGAAACGCTTTACGATGTTCTTTACAAAGATGCTGACATTAAGGAAAGCATTAAGAAACTTATGTCGAGAAGCCTCAAAGACGAGCTTCTTTCCTACGGGGGCGACAATGATTAGGATACTTCTCAGCGGTGCGGCAGGAAGAATGGGAAAAGCTATTTCCGAAGCTGCGGAAAACTATCCCGATATAAAAATCACTCACAAAGTCGATGTCGTTCAGGATTTCGAAAATATAGATGAAATTGCAGGAGACGATGTCGATATCGCGGTCGATCTGAGTTCGCGTGAAGGCTTTAAAAAAGCTCTTTCCTGGGCAGAAAATCACAAAAAGCCGCTTGTTGTCGGAACGACCGGACTTACAGAAGAAGATCATGCCGCGATAGACAAGGCTGCAAAGGAAATTCCCGTGCTTCAGGCTTCAAATCTTAGCAGAGGCGTCAACATAATGTTCGAGATCCTCCGCACTGCCGCGGCATTCACTCATGATGCAGATATTGAAATAATCGAGATGCACCACAATAAAAAGAAGGATGCTCCGAGCGGAACTGCGCTTGAAATGGGAAAGATAATCTCCGAAATCCAGTCGGAACGCGCTCTTTCAAGGCGTGACGGCAGGAGCGGCATGGTCGGGGCAAGAGAGGCGGACGAAATCGGCTACCACGCGATCCGCTGCGGAGATGTCGTCGGCGAACACACGGCGGTTTTCGGTTTCGCGGGTGAAAGGATCGAGATTTCGCACAAATCGGGAAGCCGTTCGGTTCTGGCTGAAGGTGCTTTGAGCGCGGCGCGTTTTCTTGTCGGAAAAAAAGCGGGAAGATACTCGATGCGTGATGTGGTAACGGCAGAAAAGGGTTAGAAAATGGAAGACGATATTATAAAAATAGAATATAAAAAATTTTCGAGTTTCCTCAAAGATCACATAAAAAGTCTGAGCCGGGGATATTTGTTTATGATTTCCGACGAAGAGCACTCTGTTGGTGAAAAATTTGTGTTTTCAATAGAAGTTTCGGCTCTCGGAAAACCGCTTTCCGCTGAGGGGAACGTGATTTTCGTCGGTGAAAACGAAGCCGGAGAGAAAGGTATCGGACTTGAGTTTTCTTTTGACGGTGAAAGCCGGGAAATTATAAACGAAAAATTAAAGGAAACTGTTATAAATAAGTACGGAACAGTCTGGGGAACGAGACTTTCCGCATTATTTTAATTGGAGAGCCATATGTTGAAAGGAACATACTGTGTTCTTGACGACGAACAGGATTTTCTTACCGTTGCGTCAGGCGCATTTAAAAAATTCCTGCCCGATATGCAGGGAGTTTTCACGACTGATCCTGAGGAGGCGATCAATCTTGCAAGAAAGGATAACCCGGTCATTTTCATAATCGATATCGTGCTCGGCGGAAAGACCGGCATGGAAATTTATCAAAGGATTTCAGCTGTTTCTAAGAAAGTAAGAGTCATTTTTGTTACCGGTGACGAAAATTTTGTCAACGACGAGAACATCAAAAACCAGATCCTTCTCGAAGGAAGTATCGACCTGATGGAAAAGCCGGTAAAATGGCATGAACTTGCGATAAAAGTGAAAAATAATATGCAGCTTCTCCTTTATCAGTGCAACCTTGAAGACATTATCGCGGAGCGCACGCAGCAGCTTATCCACGCTGACAGGCTCGCAACTGTCGGAACGATGGTGAGTTCGATAATCCACGAGATAAATTCACCGCTGACTTTTATAAAAACCAATCAGGAAATGTGCAAATACGCTTTTGGCAACATCAAAAAGGCCGGTACTTATGAAGAGGCGCTTTCGATATTCGAACGCCTGATCGTTCCGAGTGTCGATGAGTCGATAAAGGGAGTAGAGCGCATTGAGGACCTGCTTAATTCGTTCAGACGTTTCTACAAACGTGAGGATATTGTAAGCGAGGTCGATTTCAGCGAGCTTTTTGCCGAAGTCAAAAATCTTACTTCATACAACATCAGGCGCAGTAATATAAATTTTGTCATTGAAATCGCCAAAAATGTGCCGAAAAAAATAATCTGCAAAAAGCAGGAACTTATTCAGGTCATCACGAATGTCGTCAATAACGCTGTCGATGCCTTTGAGGAAATTGCAGATACATCAGCCAAAAAAGAGCTCAAGATAGTTGTTTCAGGAAGCAGCTCCATGGTAAATATCGTTGTCTCGAACAACGGTCCCGAAATTCCGAAATATGTTGTTGAAAGGATCTTTGAGCCGTTTTTCACCACGAAAACAGCTGAAAAAGGAACCGGGCTGGGACTTGCGATATCGAAGCAGATACTGAAATTCATGGGCGGCACGATGTATGTTGAAAACAAGAGCAAAAATCATCCGACAGTCGATTTTATAATAACGATTCCAACAACTTACAATGGATAGCGGGGTGTTATGAACATTGAAGCCATCATCCTTGCGGCAGGCAAGGGAACAAGAATGAAATCCGATCTTCCGAAAGTTATGCACAATGTGGCAGGAAAACCGATGATCGCATGGATCATCGAAGCGCTGAAACCGGTCTGCAATGTCCTTAATGTCGTAACCGGCCACGGCAGGGAGATCGTTGAAGTTTTTATCGGCAAAAACTTTCCCGATGTGAAATTTTCATTCCAGGAAGTTCAGAACGGTACGGGCGGCGCTGTCAGAGCGGCTATCCCGAATGTTTCCGACGATGCCGATTCCGTTCTCATCTGCGCAGGCGATACTCCGCTCATCAAAACAGAAACTTTCGAAAAGGCCGAGAAGTTCTTTGCCGAAAGCGGCTCCGACCTTCTGATAGTCAGCACGATACTTGACGATGCCGGAAGTTACGGCAGGATTTTACGCAGCGAAAACGGTGATGTTGCAGGAATCGTCGAATTTCTCGACGCTGATGAATCGCAGCGTGAGATAAAGGAAATAAACAGCGGAATATACCTTGTTGACAAGCGTTTTCTCACAGAGGCGATATACAAACTCAAAAACAACAACGCGAAAAAGGAGTATTACCTGACCGACATAGTCAAAATCGCTGTCGATATGCACAAAAAAGTAACTGCTTATGTCGAGCATGATTCATTCTCCCTTTCAGGAATAAACGATCGGGAGCAGCTGAATGTAGTTGAAAAAGTTCTTCTTAACCGCTGAAACAAAACTAATGTATCTTTCTGACACGATCAAAGTTGTTGAATTTCTTGACAAATTTGCAAGCAATTCTCTTGTCACCGCTGTTTATAGATCGCGCGGCGGAACGTTGATCAAACTTTACGGAACTTCAGAAATTTCAGGTTTTTTCTTCCATTTGAAGGATAAAGTCATAATTCCTGTAAAAAACCTCGGCGCTTTCCCGAAAGAGCCGCTTTCCAGGCTTGAAGAAGGGCTCAGAAGCAATTTTTTCGGCAAAATAACAGTATTTTCCGTGATGAAGGGATACGGAAAAGTTGTCAAAATCGAAACCGAAAACATTGATCTGATCATTCCTCTTTTTGCCGGAAAATCGGTTGTCGTTCTGGATAAAACTGGAAAGGAAATCTGGCGTGACAAGAAAGATAACGGTCTGAATTTACTTGAAAAACCGATGAGGGATTTTCCTTTAACATTTGAGAATCCGCTTTTCTGGGAATCGTGGTTCGTCGAAAAATCGGACAGAGAGCGGGAAGATGAGAAAAGAAGAAAATTTGAAGAAAAACGGAACAAGGTCCTTTCTGCGATAAATATCGTTAAGGAAGATATAAAAAAGCATGAGGAAAACCTTGCGAAATTTTCGGGATTCGCGGCGCTTCTCAAGGCAAATCTGTGGAAATTCGATCCGTCTGAGCACAAAAATTCAGTAATTCTTGCTGATTACGAAAACAAAGAAAAAGAGATAACTCTTGATCCCGCAAAAACGATCCTGCAGAACATGGAGCGCTTTTTCCAAAACATAAAAAAGGCTAAAAACGGGATCGAAAACTCAGGAAAAAGACTTGAAACATTGTCGGAAGAACTTGAAAGATTCGCTCTTTCAGACGAGCTTCCGGCAGAGCCGAAAAGCGTTCTGAAACAGCCGAAAAAGCAGAACATCCATGTCCCTTATCACGAGTTCCACGCAAAAAACGGGCGGGTTTTCTTGGTCGGAAAAGAGGAAAAGGACAATGACGAACTCACTTTCAAAGTCGCTTTTCCGCACGACTTGTGGTTCCACGCGAAAGACTACCATGGAAGCCACGTCATAATGCGGATGAAAAAGGGCGAAGAACCTAAACAGCAGGATATACTGACTGCCTGCGCACTCGCTATTCTTTACAGCAAAGCGAAGAAAGGGAGATGCGGTGAAGTGTGGTATACCGCGCGGAAAAACGTGACCAAACACAAAGGAATGGCCGCCGGACTCGTCAATTTCAAAAACGCGAAAGTCATCTACATGAAAGATGCAGCCATGCCGGAAGGGCTTGTGAAAGTGTGAACGGACCTCACCCGGACCCCTCAGCCGCTTGCGGCAGCTCCCCTGATTCATGGGCGCCGAGAAGCAGTTGAATATCCAATCCTTCTCCTGTGTGGCGAGGGCTGAAATCAGATACAAATTTGACAATATGTTATTTAATTGTAAGAATATACGGCTATTTTTTTTAATAGCGGGCTATTAGAAACTTTGCACGGAGGTCGAGTTGGACGCGTTCCCTACATTTCAAGTAGTGGGAGTTATTATCTGCATTATCATGAGTGCCTACTTCAGCGGCACGGAGACAGCACTTACAGCGCTTTCGGAAGTCAAATCGGAGATAATGAAAGATAAGTATCCTTTTGTTGTGCCTGTTCTTAAAAAATGGAAAGAAAATCCGAGTCTTATTCTTTCTGCTCTGCTTGTCGGCAACAACATCGTGAATATTTTCGGCGCACTTCTTGCCGGAAAGATCGCATCGTTTGCTCTTGCAAGCCACGGTCAGGCGGTAGCGGATGCTGCTGCGGTTGCGGGAATGACTCTTTTCGTTCTCATTTTCGGTGAAGTCACTCCGAAGACTTTCGCTAAACTTATGCCTGAGCGCTGGCTTTTTCCGGCGTTGCTGATTTTCAGGATCTTCAGCTGGATCCTTCTTCCGTTCGCCTTCGTTCTCTCGAAATTTGCCGGATGGGTCGTAAAATTCATGGGCGGCGAGAGCGAATACTCCGAAATGACGCAGAACGAGATCGAATACATGATTCAGAAAGGAAGCGACGAAGGTGTTTTCGAGCAGGAAGAGCAGGGCGAGCTTCTTACGAGTGTCATCGAATTCAAGGATACTCTCGTCAAAGAGATAATGACTCCGCGGACCGATTCTAATTTCCTCGAAGTCGATACGACGATCGCCGAAGCGATGGAAAAAATAGAAGAGTGGGGGCACAGCAGGATCCCGGTTTATGAAGATTCGGTCGATAACATCAAGGGAATCCTCTATGTCAAAGACCTTGCCATGCTCATTACGAAAGACAAATCCGTGCTTAACGACAACATTCTTTCAGTTGCGAGAACGGGCGTTTTCTATGTTCCCGAAACTCAGAAAATAAATGAGACTCTGAAGAAAATGAGAGCTGAAGGAAACCATCTCGGCATTGTTGTTGACGAATTCGGCGGAACTTCAGGCATCATCACCCTTGAAGACGTTCTGGAAGAGCTTGTAGGAGAGATCCGCGACGAAAACGATAAGGACGAGAAACAGTTTGAAAAAATTGAAGAAAACGTCATTCTGGTTGATGCCCACATTTCGATAAGCGATCTCGAAGAAGAGCTTGACATCAAGCTTCCGGATGACGGCGAATACAACAGCCTCGGCGGTTTCATCGTCAGCGAAAACGGCGAAGTACCGCCTACGGGATTTGTTCTCAACTATGAAAATTACGAATTCAAAGTCGTTGAAAGCAACGAAAAGAATATCTTGAAAGTCGAAATAAGAATCCTTGACTCAGAAAAGGAATCTGAAGAACCGGAAAAATCGTAAAATTTTATGACGTCATTCTGAGCGTAAGCGAAGAATCTCAGAGATGTTTCGGAAAGCCTCAACATGACGTGAGGCGTTTTTGATCAATCAACGAAAAGGAGCGAGCAGCCTGAATCACCTTCTTCTTCCTGATTTTCTTCAGGTTTGAGTCGGCATTCGGGATCGTCTTCCTTGCATGAATATTTGAAATTTTCGGTTTTTATCGTTGGACCGGCAATTTTCTGCTTTGTTTTTAGCGTAACATCAGAGTCCGTGATGTAGAAATATGTGTTCTGGTCTTTGTAGAAATTGAGGTTTGCTTTTACAACTAAATATTTTTCCTCACCTTCATTGAGAGAAACCTTGCCGGCAGGAATCTGAAATGAAACAGACTGCTGGTTTTCCGTGAAATCGGAGAGCTCTGCAATGACTTCTCCGCATTTTCCGCTGCCGTTCGGATCTGTGCAGAGAGTGATCTTTTCAACTCCGTTGCCGAATGAAACAGCCGTGCCGTAAAGCTGGATCTTCAATGCAAGAAGTTCGTTTGCACCGTCGAGGGCTTTCAGGCGGAGCTGCATAATTTCGTGTTCTTTATTCATTTCCGTCCAAAGAGGAGCTTTTGGGAAATTTCTGCCTGCTGAAAGAAGGAAGTAATCTTTTCCGGGCTCAAATGCGAACGAGGGGAAAAGTATGGGAGAAGTTGCGGCTACGGAACCTTCACCGGTATAAGTTTTGGTTTTTATATAGTCGCTTCTTACGGTTGCATTGAATTTTGCAATGTCGTTGAGTTCCTTGTCGGTTGAAAATGAGCCAATAATGAGAAAATTTTCGACCTGATTCATCTTGAAAGCCTGAAGTTTCTGGTCGATCTCGAATTTCATGCCGTAACCTTCAGCTACGCCTTCAGCCACCACTTTTTCTGACGGGTCTGCAACACCGTTTCCGTTGGTATCGTGAACTAATTTGAAATTTTCGAAATTTATCGAACTCGGATAAACCGAAATGTCGGCTGAAAGTTCTTTTATGAAGTAGAGTTTGTCTTCGCCGCCGCCGATATAGGAGTTGACTGCAAGCTGGCCGAGAACAAGGTCATTCGCCGGATGCGCGACGAAAATCCTGTCCGCGCCGAGTGATGACGGAGAGTTTTCACCGATGGAAAGGGTTATCGCCGCATAATCGGCAATTTTTCCTTTAGTCATAACGCACGAACTTGAAGCTGAATCGCATGTCGTTCCTTCAGGACAGTCTCCATCCTGGGAACAAGACCATGAAGATTCTGCATAAATTGAAACGAAAAACATTAAAAAAACGGAAATTAAAAGCAGTTTTTTCATAATTGTCTCCTGTAAATCAACAAAACGGCGGATACTACATAGGTGAAGAGTGTTTGTCAAAAAAAGAGGAAAGGGTTTTGCGGCAAAACTTGAAAAAAATATGGCTTTGACTAATCTTTTCTGACTTTTTTACGGGAGGTGACAATGCTGTATAAGAGAGTATTGCTGAAAGTGAGCGGCGAAGCGATGCTTGCCAAAGACGGAAAACCGATCGATTCAGAATTTCTTTCATTCCTTGCAAACGAGATAAAACCTGCGGTCGAAGCAGGAGCTCAGATCGGGATCGTTGTCGGCGGCGGCAACATTTTCAGAGGACTTTCGGCAAACACCGCAAGCGGGCTTGACCGCGTGACGGGCGACAACATGGGAATGCTTGCGACGATGATAAATTCGCTCGCACTCAAAGCGGCTTTCGAGGCTCACGGAATGCCTACGACAGTCATGTCGGCAGTCGAAATCAACAAAGTTGCCGAATATTTCGTCCGCGAAAACGCGGTGAAACACCTTGAACAGGGAATAATCGTCGTTTTCGGCGCGGGAACGGGCAATCCGTTTTTCACGACAGACACGGCTTCAGCTTTAAGAGCGGTAGAGATCGGAGCCGACCTTTTGGTAAAAGCTACTAAAGTTGACGGCCTTTATGACAAAGACCCGAAAAAATTCGCAGATGCAGTATTTATCAAACAGACGACTTATCAGGACGCTCTTGCAAGAAAACTCAAAGTCATGGATATGACGGCGATAACTTTATGCGAAGAGAACAAATTGCCTGTAAAAATCATAAATATCTTTGAAAAAGGCAATATTTTCAAGGCTTTGACAAGTAATGAAGTTGGTAGTTTAGTTACATATTAGTGGAGAAAAAAATGTTTGAACAGAAAACTTTTTTTGACAATTTGAAGTCAAATTACGACAAATCGATCGATTCCTACAAAAACGAGATCGGACAGTACAGAACGGGAAAAGCTTCCCCGAAACTGCTAGACAGCATTTCCGTTGATTACTACGGAACGAAGACCCCGCTCAACCAGATGGCTTCGGTCACGACTCCCGATGCAAGACTTATCGTTGTCCAGCCCTATGACCGCTCGGCTCTCGGCAAGATCGAAACAGCTATCAGAAACGCTAACATAGGCTTCAACCCGAGCAATGACGGCATCGTCGTAAAAGTTCCGGTTCCCGCTCTCACGCAGGAAAGAAGAAAAGAACTCGTAAAACAGCTGAGCCAGCTTTCCGAAAAGTTCAAAGTCAGCCTCAGAAACATCCGCCGCGATGCACTTGACGAGATCAAACGCGCTCAGAAAGACAAAGAGATCACTGAAGACGACGAAAAGAAATTCACCGATAAGATCCAGAAAGACCTCAACGATTACATCAAAAAACTCGAAGACATCACGAAAGTAAAAGAAAAAGAGATCCTCGAAGGATAGTTTTCACTTATTTGCACATTAAGAAATCACAAAAAGATCAGTCGGCTTTTCTCACGCAGCGTACATAGACGCATCTGTCTGAGTTTTCGCTGCAGCCGCCGAGCAGAGCTGTCGTTATACATCCGCCGTCAAAAGATAAAATCCATGCACGGATAGGATTTGCCTGGCAGATCAGGGAAGACCAGAGCGGAGAGCCGTCTCCGAATTTGTCATAATAGCCGAGGTATGTGTAGCCGCAGCAGAGGCAATTATCTCTGTCATATTCACATCCGCTCTCATCGGTCAGGCATGCGTCATTCATGTTGCATAGACCGTCCGCCTCCTGATTCGGGCAGTTTTGTATCAGCGTCCGGAGTTCGTTCACTGTCGGAAGGTGCCAGTCGGAGTACCCGCCTTCCCGTAGGTCTTCGCAGTATGAAAAAGCATCTTCCCACGAGTAATTATATATGGATCTTGATGACCACATATAGCCGTCAATTATATTGTCCGGAATGCTTTCTTCTTCCTCAGGTTCTGGTTTAGGTTCAGGTTCTGGCGGTGCCGGTGGATGGAGTTCCTGCTCCGCCTGCTGATATACCTGATGTATTTCATGGTCGTAGTCGGGCAGCTCACACGATGAAAATAGCGGCAAAATCAGCAGAAAAAAGAATAACAGACTGAATTTTTTCATGTTTTCCTCCACAAATGCGGCATCAAAAAACAAATGATTTTAAGGAAAAACAGGAAAAACGCAAGTTCCGGATTATTCTTCAGATCTTGATCTTCAGCCACTTTTTCTGTCTGTATAAAATGCAGAAAATACCGTTCGTAAGGACCATCGTGAGGGCGATGGTGAGCCACACTCCGTTTGCACCGAGTCCTGCTTTGACTGCTAAAAACCACGAAAGGGGAATGCGGGCGAAAATTATCGGCATGGCGACGTAAAACGACGGTTTTGTGTAGCCCGAACCTGCGAATGTGCCGTTTTCAAAGACTATTCCTCCGCACTGGATTATTTCAGCGGGCATTACGAACCAGAGGTAGCGCATTCCGTGGTGGAGAAGGTCGGGGTCAGAGTTGAAAAAGGCAACGAACTCTTTCGCGAAAACGATCGTGACAAGCGAATAAAGTGCAGTCAGGAGGCATACAGCCTTGAATGAAAATATCGATGCTTCGAAAGTGCGCTCTTCCTGCTTTGCGCCGATATTCCTGCCGACAAAAGTCGAAAGGCCTGACGCAAAACCGTGGGCGACAAAGTATGAAACGCTTTCGATCTTGTGCCCGATTCCCATCGCGCCGATCGCTCCCGAGCCGAAATTCGCGGTAACTTTAGCTATGAAAAAGTAGATGAATGAAAAGAACATGCTTGAAAGTGCGACCGGGCATCCAAGCGTTATGTAGCGGAAAAAACGGATCTCGTCTCCTGTTCTTTTAAGGCGTATCCATTTGTTTCTGACGATGATGTAAAGGTAGAGGAGCGATGCTATCGCATAGCAGATTATCGTGGCTATTGCGGCTCCGACAGTTTCAAGTCTCGGTATAGGGCCGTAGCCGAACATAAGCAGCGGACTAAGCACGATATTGAAAATAAATGTAATGATTTCAACGATTACTGGCGTTTTTGTGTCTCCCCACGCGATAAGGATAGAGTGGAGCGAAAACATCAGAAATGCGATTACCGAAGTTCCCATCATTACCTGAAGATATTCGACCCCGGCAGTTCTTGCGGTCGATTCGAGTTTTATCATGTCCACAAGCGGATTTATGAGAGGAAAAAGAAAGATCGAGCACGCCGCACCGAGGAGAAATGTGAGTTCAAGAGATCTCATGCAGTTGCTTTTTGCCGTTTCGATTCTTCCTTCGCCTATATTTCGCGAAACTCCGGCGACGATTCCGACAGTGACGAGCGAGGTGAGACCGTTTACAGCCCAGACCATGAATACCGATGCGCTTACTCCGGCTAAAAATTCCTTCCCGAGACGCCCCAGCCAGAACATATCGACTATGTTGAAGCCGCCTTTTAAGATGTTGAGCAGTATTATCGGGATCGAGAGCGAAAGTATCGCCTTTGACGGCTTGTCTTTAAGCAGATCGACCGGTGTTTTCGTCATAAACTCTCCAAAATTGCGGGAAAACAGAAGAATGGTGGAGCAAACCGGATTCGGACCGGCGACCTCGTACATGCGAAGCACGCGCTCTCCCAGCTGAGCTATTGCCCCACGCGGCGCGGACTATAAGAAAAAAAATGTGTTTTGCAAGTAAAAAATATGGGAGTGACAAAATCTCAAAAACTTGCCGTAGAGTCAAACACCTTTAAAATAGCGTGTTTTGTGTTTTCGTGAGGTGATTCATGTTTTCGAAATTTTTCGCCAAAATCGGCAGCAACGTGATTCTCGCAGTTGTGATAACTATTATCGTCGCGGGCATTCCTCTGCTGAAATCGTGGAAAGACAAAAGCGGATTCGAGGATTCGCTTGCCCAGGCGCAGCTTCGGATAAATGATTTAGAAGAGAAGATGCGTCATTCGGAGCATGCGACGCTGCACTTCGGAAAGCTTCACAATATTCTTGAACTCGGTCTGGTCAATGTCGAGATCTCTGGAACGAAATTCATCAAAGAGCCGCTTCAGGAGAGTATACAGAAGACTTTTTTTCCGTGGAGCGACAACTACCGTGACTACTATCTCGAAGTTGCGACATTTTCCTTTGATGCCACATACAGCGTGGATCTGAAGGATGTTTTCATCAAGGAGGATCCTGACAAAGTCGTGATCTACGGGCTTAAAGTCATCGGTCCGAAACGGACGAATGAGAAGTGGAAGACCGAATACACCACGATAATCCGCTATCCTGCCAAAAAGGTACAGGCTGCCGGCGGCAGAAAAATAGAAGTGCTGGATGAAACGAAATTTGAGGACGTCAAGGCGAAATACCGGAAAGAGGGCTACGAGTTTTTCAACCTTCTCAGCAACAAGGCGAAAGAGGATTTTTTCAACAGCTGCGACCAGGGTCACGAAGTCGGATATGTCAACAAGATCGTGCTGGAAAACGCCGAAGGTTTTTTCAAAAGTCTTTTCGCTCTTCCTGGTTCAAAGAAAAAAGTGGAGTTTGATTACAGCAGCGAACCTGCTTCAGACGCTATAAATTTCAGAGAATTGAAGATCCAGTTAGGAAATTGATTATTCCTTTTCCGACAACTCGACATATTCCTCAAATATCGAGTCGTATTTTGACTTGAGTTCGCTGTATTTCGCCGAAAGTTCCGCCATGTTGTTTTTGCTTTCTTCGTAATTTGCCATCTTTTTTTCGATTTCGGCGATCTCGTTTTCAGTTTCGGGGATCAGTTTTTCGAGTTCGGCAAGTCTGATGCGCTGGGAGTAGGTGAGTTTGGGTGCATCATTCTGCAATGTTCTCGGTTTGACGGAATCTTCTTTGGGTTTTGCCGCTTTTTTCTGCTCTCCTCTTGAGTTTTTACGTTCCTGTTCTATCCATTCGCTTGCTTTGCCGACGAAACTTTCGATGACGCCGCTGCCTCTGAAAATAAGGAGCGTATCGACAGTCCTGTCTAAGAAATATCGGTCGTGGCTTACAACGACGATAGGTCCTGTAAACGAAGAAAGGAAATCTTCAAGCACTGAAAGCGTCTTTATGTCGAGGTCGTTCGTCGGCTCGTCGAGGACGATGAAATTGGGGTTGTTCATGAGGATCGCGACGAGATAGAGCCTGCGTTTTTCTCCGCCCGACAGTTTTTCTATCTTCGTGTAGTGGACGGATGAGTCGAACAGAAATTTTTCGAGCATCTGAGAAGCCGATATCTTCGATCCGTCTGCAAGAGTGATGTTTTCACCTTTCGACTTGACGAAATCTATGAGCCTCATATCTGGCGGAAGGTCGCGCGAAGTCTGGTCAAAGTATGAAAATTCGGTGTTTACTCCGAGGTCGTATTCGCCGCTTTTTGCGCTTAGTCTGCCGGTGAGGATATCGAGAAAAGTGGTTTTTCCGGTTCCGTTGCCGCCGACTATCCCGAGTCTTGTGTCTTTTTTGAATGCGAATGAAAAATCGTGCAGAATAGGGGAGTTGTTCCAGTCGAAAGAGATGTTTTTAAGCTCAAGTATCTTTTTGCCGATCCTTTTTCCCTGGACTGCGAGTTCTATGTTTTTTTCTTCTTCCGGCTTCTCTCGCTGCATCATTTTCTGGATGTTTTCAATGCGGTCTTTCGATTTAGTCGCACGCGCTCTCGGTCCCCGCGCAAGCCATGCAAGTTCACGCCGGAGTATTGCCCGTATCCGTTCTTCGTTCGATACAAGTGACTGAAAATATTCCGATTTCTTTTCAAGATAGTAGTCGTAGCAACCTTTATAGTGAAAGAGGTCGGAGCCTTCGATCTCATAAATCGAGCTGCACACAGAATCGAGGAAATAGCGGTCGTGCGTCACCATGATGACCGCTTTTTTCGTCTCTTTGAGATACTCTTCAAGCCATACGATCGTGTCAATGTCGAGGTGGTTTGTAGGCTCGTCGAGCAGAAGCAGCCCCGAATCTTTGACAATGCACTGCGCCAGAGCCACTTTTTTCACCATTCCGCCCGAAAGTTCGCCCATTTTGAGTGTGAGGTCGCTGATGCCGAGGCGGGTGAGTATCGCCTTGATCTCGGATTCGTAGCTCCGCACATTGAGGGCATCTATCTTTTCGGAAAGCTCAAGCGCGTTTTCAGTCCCGAAACCGCTGCATGCCATTTCATAACGCTTGATGAGATTCAACTTTTCATCGTTTCCCGAAAAAATGTGGTCTGCGATCGTATCTTCCGGATTTATTTCAGGGATCTGGCTCAAAAAAGCGACCGCAGCCGACTTGTTTATCGCCACAGTTCCGCTTTCAGGCTCTTCAAAACCTGCGATTATTTTGAGCAGAGTCGATTTTCCGCAGCCGTTCACACCGATGAGAGCGACTTTTTCGCCGCTTTCGACCCCGAAAGAAATATCTTTAAAAAGGACCCGCTCCGCTTTGATGCAGGTCACGCCCGAAACTGAAACTATGTTAGGCATGGTTTGTCTGCTCCACTTTCAAACAATCTAATTTCATATCAAAGCTTTTGAAAAATCTCTGCCGCCGTACATGATGCGGACGATGTTCACGGTTTTCTCTTTTTCTTTTGGCTGATACCAGGCCAGATAATTGTCTATCGGAAAAAATCTGATTCGCTGGCTTTTCAGCGGTTCGTCAGGAAAAACAGGATGCATGAGCGGCATTTTGTCGAGTGATTTGACGGAATCCATTATCCGTTTGACCTGTTGTGATGCTGTGTTCGGCACACATAGTTCAAAAGCGATGTATTCGTATATCGCTCTTAAATCGTTGAAAGCTTTTTCTGAATAATTTATCTTCCAGTTCATAGGTTATAAAGCCGTTTCATTTCTTCAGAAACCTGTTCCTCGGAATAAACATTGCCGTTATCGATGTCCGCAAGGCCTTTTGCGATTTCGCGGTTGAGCTCTTCCTTGCTGAGATCTCCGGCAAAAAGCGGTCTTTCAGCCGCCAGTTTCAGTTCAAAAGGGATTCCGCGGTGAATTACGACCTGCCTTAAAAACATGTCAACGGCATTTGACATCGGAATTCCAAGCTGGCTGAGCACCATTTCCGCCTGTTCTTTCACACCGGGTTCGATTCTTGCAAAAACGTTTGAAGTTCTTCCCATAGTATTACCTCCGCAACCAAAACGCAATCTGTCAGTATGCTATTAGCTTGCGAAAGTCAAGATAAATTAGGATTTACATTACCGGCGGCTGACCGGTTTCTTCGAGGACTGAGAGCCAGAGCGGGCCGTTGATGTCGATTTTTTTGCGTTTCGATGTCGCAAGATCCATCGGGATGTGGATGAACTGTCCGTTGAGGTATCCGACGACCATTCCGGTTCTGCCGCTCATTCCGGCATGAACTGCCATCTGTGCGAGCTGCGAGCAGAAGATCGAATCGTTCGGGGTAGGCGGGCAGGAGCGGATGATGTAGCTCGGATCGATGTATTTGATGCCGAAAAGCATTCCTTTCGCTTTGAGGTAGCTTTTGATCTTATCTTTGATGAAAATGCCGATGTCTCCAAGTTTCGCGTTGCCCGAAGCGTCGTATTCGATTTTTTCGGGATCTCTGACATATTCCTGGCCGGCACCTTCTGCTACAACGATGACGCAGAATTTTTTGCGGCGGAGCCTCTTTTCGACCGAATCAAGGAAACCTCCTTCGCCTGTCATTCTGAAATCCATCTCGGGAATGAGGCAGAAATCGACCTGGTTAGTCGCAAGAGTTGCGTTTGCCGCGATGAAGCCCGATTCGCGTCCCATGAGTTTGACGATGCCGATCCCGTTGTGGATCGAAGTCGCCTCTGTGTAGGCCGAATTTATCGATTCGCACGCTTCGGAGAAAGCCGTTTCCGTTCCGAAAGAACGTTCTATGTAGTTGATATCGTTGTCGATTGTCTTCGGAATTCCGATTACCGAGATCTTGAGGTTTCTTTTTTCGATCTCGTTGATGAGAGAGATCGCGCCTCGCTGCGTGCCGTCACCGCCGATCGTGTAGAGGATGTTTACTCCGAGTTCGTCAAGCCTGTCAACCATTTTTTCGGCATCCTGGTTGCCGCGGCTCGTTCCGATGAAAGTACCGCCCTGAAGCTGCTTGTTTTCGACCATCGCCGGAGTCAGGTGCTTGATTTCATAGCCTAATTCCTTAACTAAACCTGCGTAGCCATAGTTTATTCCGAGCGTTCTCTGGTTGTTGTAGCGGTAGTAGTTCATTACTACGATTCCGCGGATGACCGCGTTGAGGCCCGGGCAGATCCCGCCGCATGTGACGACTGCCGAAGTTGTTTCTCCCGGTTCGAAAAAGAGTTTCGTTCTGGGACCCGCCTTTTCGAACGAGGGAACCTTGAACCCGCTGTTCTGTATCGATTCGACCATGCTTTTGTCGATGAATGCGAGAACGCGCTCATCTTCGGGGATCATCTGTGACTCGTAAATTTTTTTATTCGATGTGAGCGGCGACATGAAATTCTGCGCGCCCAGCTTTTTTATTTCCATATCGTGCCTGAAAAGCTCGTAATCCTCTTCTTTAAGCCCTTTGATGTTGGGAATTTCAACCATTTTTCGCTCCTAAAAAAAGTTCAAAACAACAAAAACGGGAAATTGTAGTGATTTTTCAGGAAATAGCGATTTTTAAGTGACTTTTTGACTTTTGCGCTTTGAACTATAATATTTTCCGTTTTTTCGGAGGTAAAGATGGAAAAGAAAGACTCACTTGCGCTAAAGATGAAAAGACTTGAAGAAATTGTCGAAAAACTCAATGAAAATCCTGAGATAGAAGAAGCTGTCAAGCTTTACGAAGAGGGTGTCAAACTCTCTGTTTCGATCAAAACCTATCTCGAGGATGCCCAGACAAAAATCAGAGTTCTCACCGAGGAAGGTGAGAAAACGGTCGATGCCGACAAACTCGGAAGAAAAGATTTCGAATGATATCCTACGGCTTCATAAAAGAGCGCGACGCAAAGGCAGAAATCGCGCAGATCGAGGCTGAACTGAAGCTTGAGTTCGGTTTAAGCACGCTCTGGCGGCCTCATCAGATCCATAGCGACACGATTTTTGTTGACGGCGACGGCGAAGGTGACGGAATAATCATCTCAAAACCATCGATCGCCCTTATCAGAACAGCTGACTGCGTGCCGGTCGTCCTTTTTGATAGAACTGCAAATATCGCCGGAGTTTTCCACAGCGGCTGGCGCGGGACCGAGCAGAAAATCGTTTCAAAAGGGGCAAAAATGATGCGGGAGCTCGGCTGCAAAGATATTTCAGCGGTGATTTTTCCGGCAATCGGGCTCTGCTGCTTCGAAATCGGAGAAGAACTTCGCAAAAGATTTAAAAGCGCAGAAATTCCAATTAGTTATATGAACGGAAAACTTCACGCCGATTTGAAAACAGCGATAAAAAACGAGCTTATAAAAGCCGGAATTACAAAAATTACCGACAATTCCGAGTGCACTTTCTGCGGCGAAGGCTATTTCTCATACCGAAAAAACAAAACCGAAAAGCGGCACGCCACTTTTGTAGTTGTATCTTAAGAATTCTTTAAAAAATTTTTTCACTTGGGCAGCATACGCCCAGTCATAGCCATACAATACAAATAAAAAGAAGCTGTAAAACTGCTTCAGAAAAAAATTTTTAAGTTTGAGAATTTTTTTTCGAAAATTTTCGGAAAAAACTGTTTTTGTAACACTTTATATGGGTGTGATGATTGTTTTTTTATTTTTAGGAGGAATTCAATGAGTATTTTTGGTTCATTTTTAGATTTTGTAAAAGATACGGCGTGTGACGGCCACGGTTTTGACGGATCTGATTATAGGGTCATTCTTCCAACCAGCAAGGTTTTCAAAAAAAGCCGCAAAAAGAGTTGCGATTTCATTCACACGGTCTCCGATTCGGAACTTAAAAAAGGCGATGTCATTGGTGTCCACAGAATGGGCGGCGCTTACGATCACTACGGTATATACACCGGAGACAGAGAAGTCATCCATTTCTCTAATGAAGGGAGCGATTTCGGCGGCGATATCTGTGTCCGCAGAGCAACTCTCTCGCAGTTCAAAAACGGTGCATCGAATGTTTTCGTAGTAGATTTCGAAGCTTACCGCGATTATGTCGAAAATCCGGAACTTTTTGACTTCAGAGGACTGCTCAAACTAGCTATCGATTCCTTTTTCGACAACGAACTCACCCTCTATTCACCCGAAGAAACTGTCGAAAGAGCCGAAAGCCAGCTCGGAAAAGGCAAATACAACCTTGTTGTCAACAATTGCGAGCATTTTGCCGTCTGGTGCAAAACAGGAAAGCACGAATCGAGTCAGGTGCAGAACTTTCTAGAGGCGATTGGTAGCGTAATCATACCGATGTCGTAAACTTACAGAGTCTGATTTTTTATTATCTCCTTGGGCACTGTATGCCCATTCTCTCGTGTAAAATCGTGCTGTTTGCTTATGACGACAATAAACTAATTTTATAAAAGGCAACCACTTCACAAAACAGTGAACTGAATTGTGAAGTTGTGTGAAGTTTTTGTGAAGCAATGAGTGAAGTAGAGTGAAGTTCACTTTACGATTCAATTATTTGAGCGGACGCAGCGGACCTTTAGCTGGTGAGATTTGCTGTCGTCATCGACTCCGCCTTCGTAAAAATCTACTCTCCAAGCAGAACCGGAACTGCTTGCATGCGTGGTAGACGACCATAAATCCTGTCCTTCCATATCCGGAAAATCGGAAAAATCCGTATCGGACTTATCGTAGTTGAGAAGCGATGCAAGCTCGTTTTTGTTGGGAAGTCTCCAGTCGGAATATCCTGCATACTCAAGGTTTTCGCAGTATTTCAGTGCTCTCACCCAAGTGTATGATGTAAAATCCTCCAATGTTTTCTGCCACATCAATCCGCTCGTTGAATCGGTGACAACGATGTCACCGTTTACTGCTGAAGTCGTGAACGATCCTTTTGCAAGTTCGTTGCCGCGGACACACACAACATTCAGAGACGAATCCTGATCTATATCGTCGAACATATTTGTCTCAATAAATCCGTAGTAAAGGTTAAACAGGTGAACTTCGTATGTCCGATAACTTTTCGATGACCAGTAATAAACGGAGTTGGATGAGGATGACATACTCGTGAAATAAGAAGTGTCCACTGCCGGAGCGTATCTGCTGTGGTCAATAATTGTCAGAAAATCTTCGGGATTAGGCAGTCTCCAGTCCGAATAACCTGAATATGTGAGATTCGAGCAGTAATTTTTCGCTCCTTCCCATGTGTATTTGGTTGTCGGCGCATTTTGCTGCCATTGCAAACCGGTGTTGTTGTCAAAAACAATTTTTTGGTTTTGGGAAGTTTTGACAGTGAAACTTTGCGGCGTGCATACTCCAAGGGCTGCGTAGTATGCATCCTGTCCGAAATAACTTTCACTTGATGAAGCTGGACATTCTGGCAGCTGATAGTCGCCGTTATAGTAGCCATAGCATGTTTCCTGATTTGTGCAGATATTGCCGATGGAAATCTGTTTTTTGCACTCGTTTCCGTCCCAGAAGTATCCGTATTTACAGCCGCATTCATAATTCTGCCATGAAATGGCTGTGCAGACTTTGGTGGAATTTGCGATTTCATTGCAAGGTGCATAGTCACACGGATTTGTGCATCCCGAATTATCCCAGAAATGGCTGCTGTCGCAATTATACACGCATGTTCCGGCTGTCATGCCGTAGGTCGAATCGTAACTTTCAGGGATCCATTCCGAACCGTTCCAAGTCTGAGTGAATTTTCCGTCGGCACCGCTGTCGTTCCAGACTGAATTTGCCGGTTTTGAAGAACAAGCTGCCTGTCGAATTGCTGGAACACATTTTGAGGTTGAACTGTTCCAATCGTAATTTTTATCGCACTTAAACCTGCATTCCGCACTGCTCGGGTTCGTGTCGTAATTTCCGGCAGTTGCAGGAACCCAGTCAGAGCCGTTCCAGGTCTGCGTTATGCTTGAAGCACTGTTCCAGACTGCATTTGCAGGAAGTCCTGTGCAGTCAGCTGTTCTTGTGTCTGCTGCGCAGCGTGAGTTTTTCCATGAGTAGTTCGTGTTGCACTTGAAGCGGCATTCCGTACTGCTGGCTTCTTCGCTGTAGCTTGCAGTCGTTGCCGGTACCCACTCTTCATCGTTCCAGGTCTGCATTATGCTTGAAACGGTGTTCCAGCTTGCATTTTCAGGCAGTCCGGTGCATTCCGCACTCCGCTTTGCGTTGACGCAGGCGGTTCCGTCCCATTCGTAGTTTTCAAAACATTTGAAGCGGCATTCCGCAGAGCTTGCTTCTTCGTTGTAGCTTGCAGTCGTTGTCGGAATCCACTCTTCACTGTTCCAGGTCTGTGTAATTTCTGAAACTGTATTCCAGACAGCTTTATCCGGAAGTTCCTGACAATCCCGCTTTCTTTCAGTTCCTTTTACGATCCTTGTGCAGCGGACATAACGGTAGTTTTCTTTGCCGTCCTGATAGATTCCTGCATTGCTGAAATCGACATACCACGCGCCGGAATCATGGTTTGAAACCGATGTTGCCGACCACAGCTGGTTTATGTCGCCGAGCCTGCTGTAGCTTCCGTCTGTTTCCTGAGAGCACGCCTGACAACTTTCATCCAGACAGCCGCTGTCCGCGCAGGTTTCCGACACGCTGCAAGATCCGCCTGTGATAGTTCCGGGACAGCTCTGAATCAAATCCCTGAGTTCTTCTATTGTCGGCAGATGCCAGTCTGTCTGCTCGCGTTCCGTCAGATTCTGACAATAATCTTTAGCTTCCAGCCAGTTCAGTTTGTTTGAGGTTTTTACAGACCAGATGAAAGAGGAAGTCTGCTGATTGGCCGGTTTTTCTTCCGTCGATTTCTCTCCGCATGATGCCAGAATCAAGGAAAAGAGACAAATCGTGATAAGTAAACAGATATTTTTCATTTTTTCCTCCTACCAGTTAAGAGTCAGATAAACTGAGCCATCGAGCGGGTTCGCTCCGAAAGAAATTTCGGTCTTTTTGACCTCTTTTTCATCCTCGAATTTGATGCTGTAAAACACGATCCCCGTAGTTATTAAGGCTGCACCGACTGCAACTCCGGCAGCTCCGAGAGCCATGAACATCACTCTGTCGTCATCGGCGTTTTTTGCCTTTTTTCTGTATTTTTCGGCTTCTTCAGGGAAAGTGGCGTTGTGGTATCTTTCGGTATATTTGTCGTGCCGGTTCTTTGAATTGCTCATTTCATATAACGAAACTCCGCCTAAACCGCCAAGAACGACTCCCGAAACAAGCGTGGTTGTCGCGATTATCATCCTTTTGCGTTTCGCGAACTGCGCATCTTCCAGCTTTTCGGCCGTTTCCTCTTCCTCCCTTTGGGCTTCGATTTTCTTTTTTGTCTCTTCGCTCTGCTGACCGCTGATTTCGTCAAGTGTCCTCGGTGCGGCTGTCAGAGTGAAGCTGCCGAAGCAGAGAGCCATGGCGAGCAATATTGCACAAAAATTCAATGATTTCATTTCGTTACCATCCAAAAGCTATTCATCTGATTTCTCTTCTTTCGGAGCCGGTGCCGGATTCTGTCTGACAGCTTCCTTGAAAATTTTCGGAGCAGCTTCGGGTTTTCCGCTTTTTTCTTCCGGAATTCTCAGGCAGCCCTGGCAGTTTCCCGTCTCGCAGGAAAGCTGGCAGTATCTGAAAGCATCGCTTCTTTCGACAGAAACTTCGTCGTAAATGACAAGTTTAAGGGCGATTCCCTTGACCCACGCCGTTTTTTTCCCGTCTTTGTTCTCCTCTTTAAGCATCGTGAGGATCATTCCGTCAGCATTTGCGCTTTGAATCGCGTTGAATGCGGCAAGTTTTGCGAGAGGGGAAAGCTTTTCGATTTCAACCGCAGAATTTTTTGAAAAAAGATTGAGTTTCATTCCGCTTGCAGCTTCCAAACTTACCGCCTCTTTTGTTTTGTTGTCGGCCTTTCCCTCGATAAAACCCTGAACCTGAAACCCGATTTCGATCGGGCGCGACCAGACATGCATCGCCTCGGGAGCGAGTTTTGCCTCTTTTGAAACACTCATAGTCGAAATCTGCGAAGCGCAGGAGCAGAGCATTGCGAAAACAACCGCAGCAAGTGTAAATCCGAAAAATCTTTTCATCTTTTCCTCCAATAAAAAATAGTAAAAATTGCGCTCATAACCTTTATGAAGCGCGTTTCGGAGGTGTTTAACACAGAAGGGTGGGCATATACCGCCCGAGGGGAAAATTTTTCGGGAAAAGTCCGTTGATCGTCAAAATCAGTTGAAATTATAAAATTGCGCCTGGGCGCAAAAATTTAACTTAGAATATTGAACGGTTATGTGATAATGGGCGTTATCGATTTCCTGCTCGACCGCGAAATACTTATCTGATTTTCCCTGCCTCGGGCATTATATGTCCAACCAAATATGATAAAAAGTTTTGTTTTTATTGCTGATTTTATTGGTTTGTACAGGGATTCGGGTATAATGCCGGTGCTTTATGGACGGCTTTAAAAGAGACGATATTTTTTACTTTTGAAAGGAGAGAGTTATGCATTGTAAAGGTTGTGGAAAAGAAATGGCGGATAATGCTCTTTTTTGCAAATACTGCGGATGTAAAGTTTCAGATTCGGTAAAGGTCACTTTAGAGCCGCAGGAGCAAAATAATGTAATAAATACAGATGTTGCCGGGATTACATACGGCAATGTAAGCAATGCCAGCACGATTTCAGGTGAGGTCAAGTTCGGAGCAGAAAGA
>Ga0265298_10000311_pt1 | contig 74104 bp, 143 predicted proteins | sample AusTroGonzalo_MG_3_FD_193486 | JGI IMG/M metagenome (GOLD analysis project Ga0265298, IMG submission 193486) | Bovine rumen microbial communities from tropical cattle in Woodstock, Queensland, Australia - Gonzalo_01 | ecosystem: Host-associated > Mammals > Digestive system > Stomach > Rumen ... | reverse complement strand
AAGAAGGAAGATCCAAAAAAAAGAAAAAAGATAAAAAAAGAAATGGAGAAAAAGAAAAAAAATAAAAAAATCTTCTCTTTTAAAAAAATCTTCCTTCGCCTTCCTTATATGTATAAAATCTTCTTCCGTGCGTGCGTGTGCGTGTGAAATTGATTAAAAATCTTCTCCCGTACGTGCGTATATATGAAGAAATTAAGAAAAATATAAATTATTTTCATAAAAGCGGGTTAATTAGAGAAAACAGATGATAAAATGTTAGCGAATTGAGGTGAAAAAGCTATGACTTATCAAAAATTAGTTGATAAATGCAAAAATGCTTATAAAAAACACGATTTAGAAAATGCTTATCAATATTGGTGTGATATTCACAATAAATTATTCAATAATTTAGATAAATATGATAAATATGATGATAAAAACAGAAATAAATGCTATGAAGAGTTTTATAAATATGAAAATCAATTTACAGATCAAGAGGTTTACGACATTACTGATTATGGTAAAGAAAAATGTTATAAAGAATTAGGATATTTAGATTGGTATAAGTAAAAAAAAATATGCCCCCCTGCTTTTCTGACAATTCAAAAAGGGGGTTATAGGGTATGAAATATGGAGGTATTAAAATGGTAAATTATGAATATACAAAAATAAATAAGATACATGAGGTAAACAATGATAAGGTACATAACTTTTATTACATATATTATGGGAAAATATACAATGAAGATAAAACAAGATACAGAAAATTTAGATACGTTGAGTGGTTTGATATATTTGACGTTCAAGAGTTTTACGATAAAGATTATATAACAAAAGAAGAGATAAGAGAATATGCTTATAATTTAGCGGATCATTATTACTTAACAAGTATAAATGATTATAACGATAAAAAACATTTAAAAGAATTTTATGAATATTGTAACGATACAATCAGAAATTACAATTCAATTATTAGATAGTAGGAGGTATTATGATAAAAGTAAATAATAAAATGTATAAAAGATTCTTAGAAATTATGGACGATTACGGGGAGTTTTTGTTCGGTGATGATGAGTATTTAAAAAAACAATTAGAGGTATGTTTAAATAGTCAAGGATATTGGAGCGGTTGTTCAATCAGAGTTTACTATAATGAAGATATTAAAGACTTTACAGTAGGAAATAGGTTTTAGGAGGTATTATGAGTATTAAAGAAGATTTAGAAGAATTAAAGAAATATTGTTATAAATATATTAAAAGACAATATGGAGAAAAACAAAACTATATCAAAAAGACAAGGATCACAAAAAACGGTTTATTCCTATACGGGCATAAGGTATATGCTCCAGCTTATTGTTTATACTATGATATATTTACATTTATTAGTTGGTATGATAGCAATAATTATGAGTTTATAAATACTCTTTGTGATAACTTTGTATTAGATTGTAGAAGATTAAGAGATTGTGAGGAAAATTATGAAACAATTTAAACAAATAGTAGAAACGACTATTATTGATGAAACAGGGAAAGAAACAAAAAATACAAAAAAAACATTACATAAAATACGAACATGGGACGAATTAACAGATGAAGAAAAAGAAGAAAAAATTGAATTAAATAATGAAATGATTTATAGAGACTATCAAGATCAATTATATGAAGATTTTAAATATCAATTAGATGAAATTAGAGATGACTTTAAAGATATTACATTTGATGATATATATTTTGATAGCTCCAGTCAAGGTAGCTGGATAGACGGTATAAAGGGTTTTAAATTAAATAGAGATATTGAGGTATACGGGGAGCATTTATGGGTTGATGACGTTGATTTACATTTTAGTAAATATATCCGTGAAGACTTTGAAATATACGTTGATAACTATTATGTAGAAAGTGATAAATTGGAAAGAATTGAAAGCTCTAAAAAATATCAAGATTGGCTATCTGATAATAAAGAATATGTAAATAAATGGATAGATAGAGTAAATGAAATTAGTAAATATATGTTAGATAGAGAATATTCTTATCCATATAATATTGATGACTCAGAAGACGCTGATTGGCTAGCTAATTGGTTTGACGGTGAAGAGTTTGAAACTATTGAGGATATTGACTAGGAGGTATATATGAAATATATAGTAGAATATCAATTTACTGATACATTAGAAATTATTAGTAAAGAGTTTGACAATATTATTAAAGCTATGACTTATCAAGGTGAAATAGTAAAAAAATATAAAGGAAAGATAAATTATTGTATTTATAAATAAGGGGGTGTAGGTATGTTATACGATTTAAGTTGTCGATACGATAGTAGAAATAGCTTTTATGGAAAAGCAAGAGTAAAACAAACAAGTACAATTCAAGACAATATTTTATATACTGAGTTAGAGTTATATAGCTATGGTACATTAGTTGCTAGGATCACTAAAAATGAAGATACTTGCATGGCTACTTGCGAATATCTAGGAAAATATTCACAAACGACTACACGCCACCAAAAAGAGTTTTTCAAGCAATATGGCTTATCTGATAATGAAATAAAAGAATTATTTAAAAATGGTATTATGGAGGTTAGATAATATGGATAAATATGCTTTAATAAAAATACATGATATTGACGATATTGACTTTGACTATACTATTATAGTTGAAAAAACTGATGACTTTGAAGAAAAATATGCTGAGCTAGAAAGATTAAGTGAAAGTTATGATAATTTTCAAGAAATAGAGGACTTTATTTACGACAATTTTAATAAGCTTGGCTATGATGAAAGAGAAATTACTATATAGGAGGTATTATAATGAGATTTGATGATTTAATGATCCGATTAATAGAAAGCTATGTAAACAATGAGATTGAATATATTGAGGGGGATCTGAACGAAGAAGAACAAGAAAAATGTAAAAGTGATTTAGAGTTTTTAGATAGCTTATCAATAGAAGATTATAATAACATTTATGATAATATACAAATTAATAGTGATTTAGTAGATACGATTGATGAGACAATACATGAATATTTATATCAATATAAAAATGAAAAGAGGGATAATTAATGATAATAAAAGAATATAAAGGATATAAATATATTGTTTATTCTAATAATGATATATGTTTTAATGGTGATTTATATTTTAGCGGGGGACATGAAAATATAGAAAAACGTATTAAAAACATTATAACAAGAACAATAAATTATTATAAGTTTGATAAAGAGAAATGTAATAAAACAACATTAGAATATGCTAATTATTGGATAAATAGGATTGGAGGGATAATTAATGACAATAGAAACAATCTATAATGAGATAAAAGGAATAACAAGAGACAATGATATTAATTACATAAAGTTTGTTGAGCTAAGGGATAAATTAGAAAAAGAAATAAGAAAAAATGCTGCTTATAAAACAACAAATAAAACAAGAGTAAATGCTATTAAGAAAATTGCTAGTAAAATGGAGGATAGACTAGCTCTTACGGGATATGGTATATGCGGTGATTATAAATGCGTAACAGATAGCTACCACGCTATTATGATTAAGCAAGATGAAATGCCCCTACCCCTTGTGGCTACCGACTCTGATTTAGAAAAATTGGGGATAGATAAAAACGAATATAAAGAAAAATATGGGGAAACGGCTATAATCAATGCTACATATCCTAACTTAATGAATTGTATTACATTAGATTATGATAAAAGTAATGAGTTAACACTGGACGTTAATGATCTGATAGCATTTATTAAAACTAACAAGAAGGAAATAGCTAGAAATGACGCTTTCTATCAAATTGGGGAACAAGCTTACAATCCTATATTTGTTAAGAACGTTATAGACGTTATTGGCGAAGATTGTAAAATATATTTTCAAGGTATTAATATGCCATTATACTTTGTTAATAAAAATGAAGAAATAGGGATAGTACTGCCAGTACGCAAGTTTTAAAAGAGGGGGGCTACCCCCCTTCTAAAATAAAGGAGGAATAAAGTGAAAACGATTAAAAAAATTGAAGACTATGAAGAGTTTACAAAGCTTTATAGAAGCAATTACAAGTATGGATATTATGGTAATAAACCTATTACAGATGAAAAAAGAAAAGAATTAGAACAAAAAGATAACATTAATAATTTCAAAAGATATTCTATATATATGTTTGAAGATGGATACTATTTTATAGTAGATACTAAGACTCATATAGATAGCACTATTTATTATGATGATGAGACTCCATGCCCTAACGTTACAGAAGAGTTTTTTATCCATTACAATATAAGAAACTTTCAGTTTGATTTTGATGAGTGGATAAAAGAAAGAGATGATTTACAAACTAAGGGATATTGCTCAGGACGTATTGAATTGAAACCTTTTATTAATAGAAATTATTCTGATGATAGCAAAAATGTATACCTAGTATTTTGGCAATATTGTGGGCTATCAAGAAGAGATCATACTACTGTAAGAGATTTAACTGATGATGAAATTGATGATATATTAGAAATATCTAAGCAAGAAAAAGAAAGATATATTGAAAGATTAAAAAAATATTATAAAAAGTACAATAAAAATATTGGTACTCATGGCTATTGGGCTAATAGATAGGAGGTAAAATTATGGGACAAAGAAGCCAAATATATATAAGATATAGAAACGGTAAAAACTTGGTGGCTATGCACCTACAATGGAATTATGGTTATTATATGATTAATAGAACTTATCAATTATTAGATTTTATAGGTAAAAATGCACAAAGTGATTATTCTAACTTTAAAGGTAATAACTTTGATATATCTAACTCTGGTAATTATAGAGAAGATTTAAACATTTTACAATCACTTATTCAAATTAATACTACTATTGGTAGCTGGGTAGGTGGTCACGATCTTGTAAAAGAACAATATACATGGAATAATGAAAACAACAATCATATAACATTTAAAATGAATCCAGAGAATCAAGATAATAATAATGGTATATTAGTTATAGATATAAAGGAAAACGGGCAAGTAAAATATGGACTTGCTGCTGGATATGAAGATTTAGACGATTATAAAGGATTTAAAATGATTAGTGCTAGAGAATATTTTGATATATCTCAAAGAGGTTATACAAAAGAATATGAAGAATATAAACTAGAGAATCAAGATAAAGAATTATATGATATAGTAATGAATCAAATTAACTTCATAGATAATAACTTTGAATTACTTACTGATGAAGAATATAAAGAAATATTTGATACAGAATATTTATATAGTGATTGTTTAAAGGAAAAAGATATATTTCCAGAAGGAAAGCCATTATTTTAATAAGGGGGGGCTACCTCCCCTTTACATTGATATATAAAATATAGTATTATTATAATAGAGAGGAATTAAAATGAACGATAAAGATATTATTAGAATTACAAAAGTTGATAACGTACGTGTGGAAAATACGCACAACGGGTTTATGTTTCCCGTACAAAACATATTAGAAATTGAATATAGAGACGGAGGGGTACGTGTACTTGATTTAATGGCACAACGTGATATATCTGATATAAGTTATTTAGTAGTACATGACTCACCTAAAACAAAAAGAAAAGACTTGTTTAAAGAAAATGATGACTAAAAGTTGAAAAAGAAAGGAAAATATGGTATAATATAGCCAATTTAATGGGGTGATATATATGAAATATTGTTATATACGTGTTAGTCGTGATTCACAAGAGTTTGATAGACAAATACAAATACTTAAAGACAAAGGATACTATGACGGCACTAATTGTACTTATGTAGAAGAAAAGTTTACTGGAACTAAACTAGATAGACCAGAGTTTACGCACCTACTTGATATAATGAGGGAGGGGGATACCCTAGTAGTAGAAAGCTTATCTCGTTTATCTCGTGGTGGTGTTATTAAAACATTAGAACTAATTACTGACTTAGTACAAGTAAGAAAGATTAATGTAATCATATTTAAAGAAGGTTTTGAATTAAGGGCTGGGGAGCAGCCTAACTCTACTACCTCCCTATTACTTGGTATATTCTCAGTATTAGGACAATTCGAAAGAGATTTAATTAGTGAGCGTACGAAAGAAGGATTAAAAGCAGTAAAAGGGACAGGAAAAAAACTAGGACGTGCTTTCTCTGACAGATCTAACAAAGATAACTTTATAACTGTACTAACATACATGATAGAAACTAAAACTGGTATGAGGGCAGCTTGTAGATTATTAAATGTTCCCCTACTTTCTTTCGAAAAGAAAATACAACAATGTTACGAAAGATATAATACAAAAGATTATCCTACAATACTTGCTAAATTAAAGGAGGACGAATGGAATTTATATTAATTGTTGCACTTGGTTTATGGTTAGCTTTATGTGAGGTTGCTAACAAAAAAAAATAGAGGATTATATATCCTCTTTTTCATTATAACTTGCATCTATAATATTATCTTTTTTTAAACTTGCTAGTTTTTGTTGTATTTCTTCAATATTAGTTATCTTTTTATGTTCTACTACTATCGGTTGAGTTTGTTCTGTTTTTCCCATGTGTTTTTGAATAAATATACTAGATATTTCTCGTAACTCACCTGTTAGCCCCCCTGTAGCTAGTACCCCTAATAAATATGAGTGTATAAAATTCATTACGTCTTTTCTATCTGCATCTACTAAGTAATTATCATAAGTTGTTTTACTTATCCCCATAAAATTACAATAACTTTCTATTGTAGGGGGGAAGGGCTTTATTTCATTTATTTTATTAATCATATCTAGGTATAAATCAAATCCAATACTTAATTCTTGGGCGGTGTACCCTACGCTTCTACCTAAGGCATTTTCAAGTAGACTTCCCTTCGCAATTATAGACATTATTTGTATATTATTTATATCTTTTTCTTTTAATAATTTTATTATTTGATTTGTTGTTTCTTGCATCTTCTCTTTTAGATTAGGCAGCAACATATTTTTAGACTCTTCTTTTATTTCTTGAATCATCTTTTGCTTTTCTATTTCTTTTTTGTGATTGTTATTTTTTGTATTAGTTGCTCTTTTTTCTATGCTTTCAGTTGTAAACTTCTTCATATCCTACCTCTTTATAGTCTTCTTCCCCATAGACCTAGGAGATCCTGTTTGATAGTCTGAATATTCCCACAAGTCTTTTTCTAATTGACTATAATAGTTTTCCTTATTATTGTTTTTTGCTTTATACAACCACAAAATGTAATCATCAAAATAATTAAAAGTTGTTCCATACTTTCTATTTACAAAAGTAATAAATTTAGTATCTAACTTGCTTATATAACCCATATTCCTTCTTTCTAATAGGAGCTACCACAAAGGAGGGGGTGGTCTCCTCTGTGGCATTTTAATTATATAATACGATTTACTCCTATTTCACTATCATTCTACCAATTCTTTTATTTTTGAATAATATCTCCATATCGCTGATAAGCTATTTGGCTTTATATTTTGAAAGTAGTTCTCTCTTGCAACTTCCTCTACTGCTTTAGTAGGGGGGCTGCCTCCTAGTATCTTAGCAAATAATCGGCAGCATATTTCGTTTGAAGATATATTACTTAATACACTACGATATTTTCCTAGTAGTGTTTTTTTATTATCAACCTCTTTTTCTAATAAAACTTTCATTTTCTCATCATCAGTTTTATTAATTAACCCCTCTAATGTTTTTATTTCCATTTCAAAACTATCCATGTACTCTTTACACTCCTTCATATATGCTCCTATAAGATTAACTTCTCTTAATTACATACCATTTTTGTTCTCTTTTATTTCTAATTCTTTTGAAGTACTTTATGTTATATGAAATATAATGAGGATCGCATTCAAAATAATCTGCACAATCAAATGAGGTATTAAATATTTTTATTAAATTTCCCTCAGTATCATACATATATACTTTCTTGGTATTAACTAAACTTTTCATTTTATTTCTCCTTTTACTAATTTATCAAATAAACTACCCTCTCGAGGATAATTATAGTGATATGCTACTACTCTTGTAAACTTTTCAGTTGGGTTTTTCTTTAGTAACTCCTCACTTAAATACCAATCTTCCCCTGCTTGTATTTCAGGACACCTTATGTCTCCTAAAAAATCTCTTCTAATCAACCTAGCACAGCCAGAACAAAACCCTCTTCTACTACTTTCGTCTATAGCAAATACTAAGCCATCATTAACTTGCATATCAATATAAACTATATCCGTTCCGTCAAGTCGATTAATTACTTTGTTATATTCATTTGTGTATAAATAATCATCACTATCTAATTGTGTAACATACATACCTTTAGCATTATCGAATCCCGTATTTTTAGCAGCACCCAAACCCATATTCCAACCGTGTCTTATTACTCTGACATTTTGACTTAAATGACTAAATATCCATTTATTAATTACATTTGGTGTCTCATCAGTTGAGCCATCATCAACAATTAATATTTCAATATCACTCCTTTGGGGTATGCTATCTAATGCTTTATCTACTTCAGGATAATTATATACAGGAACTATTATAGTTAATAGAATATTATCCATTAATCATCCTTCCCCACTTTTAAACAACAAGCAAGAAAGAAACCTATACTCATTCCAAAGATAAAACTAACTATATTAAGTATCACTTATCTTCACCTCTTAATAATTTTAATAACCATTTTGCACAATCATTATGTATTCCATAATGTCCAAAAACATTTGGCTCTTTACTTAAATTATTTATATATTCTATTGCTTTATCTATTCTTGTCTTGTAATCATCAGCTATTTTCCACGTTCTTGCCATTTCTATTTGCATTTCTTCATTATTCTTTTGTAATCTAATTACTTCATTGTATAGTTCTAACCCTTCTTTTGCTGTTTCACTTCCATAATAATCAATACTATTTAATTCTTCTGTTAGACTATCTTTTATTTCTTGTAATCTTTCTTCACTCATTATCTTCAAACCTCTTTCTTACCATTTCAACCTTATCTAAGGTATCAACGTCCATGGTGCCGTCATCAATACATACATAAGTTTCGTCCAATACCCTCTGAACATTAATGTCTAATCCGTTTAAAAATCTGTATAATTCCCATACAATAGGCATACGTTTAGTTAATCCTGCATCTTGCATTTCTTTAACCGCTTCAACTCCACGCATAAACTCTGCATAATCTACCACTTTGTAAGCAAATGGTTCTCCCCAATTCTCATGCTCCTCGTTTTTTGCATCACTTGTTCCAAACAGTGTGTTTTTAACACATTTCAAACCCACTATCGTGCGAATTGCCTCTTCTGTGTAATATACGTCTCCAAACATATAACAAACGGTATCAGAGGGTTTAAAGAAGGGATAAAAGGCATCTAACCAATATCCTTCTTGAATACCTTCCCTAACTTTATATGTGTTCTTGTGTTCTAGTCTAGGGGCAACACAATTATCAAATCTAGGATCTGTACTTGTAATATATATTTCGTTAATTCCATTTTTTTTTAATAATCTTATTGTTCTATCAACCAATCTTTCCCCGTTAATTATAGTTAATTGCTTTGGCGTTTTAAAATCTTTATATTCACCACCTGCCATTATTACGTAAATAATAATTATCCCTCCTTATGTTTCTTTATCCAACCCGCAAACTTGCTATAACATTGTTTACAAAAATCATATTTTCTTACTGCATAATGACCACCAGAGTATGAAATTCCGTATAACTGCTTTACCAATCTAATAGTCTCGTTGTTTTCTAATTTTTGGTGGCATATACAACATTCATAATCTATTTTTTTAGGCATTTATTTATTCATCACTCCCACTATCTTCTAATTCCTTTATTTTATCTAAAACTTGTCTATAAACATTTTTTATTGGTAAACTATAACTTAATGCTTTTTCGTTTTTCTTTGTTAATTCTAAATTATAATTTTCTTTTTCTTCTTTTAACCATTTTTCTAATTCATTAACTATATTATTAAGTCTTTCTATTTCTTTGTGTCTTTCATCATTTTCTATTAATTTTTGAACTATTTCTTCTAAACTTGCTTCTTTTACCCAGTTTTCTAAAAACAATTCTCTCATCATCTCTTTCATTTATCTTCACCTCTTAAAATATCTAATAATAATTCTTTTCCTTCATAAAATGTAAATATCCAATCACCACCACTATTTTGAAAAGTATTATGTTCTACGTATTCTATTGCTTTTTCTATTATATTATCTTTTCTTTGGAGTTCTTGCTTCAATTTATCATTCTCTTCTCTTGTCTTTTTCCATTGTTCCATGTCTTCAATATATCTATCAATATTTACTGTCATATGCATTTCTTTATCACTCTACCTTTTCTACTAAACTTCAAGTCCAATATTTCTTAAATTATCAAATATTGGCTTAAATGTATAATCTTTTGTATTCCACATTCCTTGTTGAATACATAACCTTATTTTTTCTTTTAATACAATATCATTCGTGATTTTATCTAATCGATTATATATTGCTCTTTCTTTTGCTCTTACAATTCTATTATCAGGATAATCTTCATCTAATGCCTCAAACAATTCCATTTCATAATGCTGTATTTCTACAATTAATCTTTGTAAATCTTTAATCTTTAACATTTATTCATCGCTCCTTAATGCTCTTTTCTCCCAATACTTTTTGTCATTTGTATTAGCACTTTCACATACTCTCCAAATAACATAATCTATTGTTTGTGAATATGGTGCTCTTCCTAATCCCCATTCAATATAACAACTTGCTATATCTTCATTTGTTATTCCACCACCATCATCATCACTTTCCCATTTCTTTTTAAATTCTTCTTTTGTCATTTATCTTCACCTCTTAATATATTTAATAAATAATTCATTTCTCCTTCGTGCATAAAGTTTTCTATGTTAGGTGGTTGTGTATAACACTCTTTAACATATTCTATTGCTTTATCTATTCTTGATTTATAATCTGTTAATTCTGCATTATACAAAGATTTACCATATAATTCACACATTCTACTTAAATCTTGATTTTCTTGTTGTAATTTAGTTAATTTATCACACCAACTAGGACATTCAATATCTCTTTCAGTTAATTCTTGAATATCTAAACTCGCTTGATGTAATTGTTCTTGTAAATTAGTTATGTAATCTAATAATGAACTAATAAACCATCTATTAAGATTAATTTGTTCTAATCTATCTTCATCAATAAACTCTTTTAAATAATCTAATATTTCTTTTATTTCATTATTCATTTAACTTATCACCTACTCTATATAATCATCATAAATTGTTATAACCATTTCAAAATCATCACTATCGCTGTTTTTAAAAATATCTAATGTTTCTTCATCACTTTCGATAATTAAAGACTTATCTATTTTTAATAAATCTTCTATTGTATTTACTTCAATTTTTTCTTGATAATCATAATCACTTGCTTTTAATAATAATGCTTTCATTATTTATCACCTCCTACTATTAAACAAAATACTATTACTGCTATTAAAAATATTGTAAATAAAAATCCTAATATAAACTCAATCATTCTTCCACCATCTTTAACAATTTTAACAATCTTTTTAAGTAATCTACTCTAGTCATTTTTAGATATTCTTGTTTGTTTTCTTTCTTATTTTCTAAATCTACTCGTATTAACTCTTCTGTAATTAATAATTTATAGGTTTCAATTTTCTCTCTCATTTATTTTCTCCTTAGGAGGTCTTCCTCTTTTCTTTTTAGGTTCTATTATTTCTTGAATATCCTCCTCAGTTAATATCCTGTTTTTATATTTAGAGCCAAGACTTTTAACTGTTTTATATACTTCATGTAATAAAAACTGTCTTGTATCTTTACCTGATAATTTTGATTTGTGTATATTATAAGTGTTTTCTATTTCGTGTTCATTATTTAAACTACGTCTTAATTGCCTTAAATAATGTATTTTCTTAACAACGTTTATACTAGCTGAATCACTTAATTCGTTATTTTCTATCAAATGATATAAGTCACTTAGTTGTAGATCTGTGTTTTGTATTTCAATAGATTGTGTGTCAATCATCTCATCTATTTCGTCCAGTATGCTTATTGCTTGTTTTATTTTTTCTAGTACTATCTCGTTCCTCATCTTGATTTTCCTTTTCTAACGCTACAACTCTTCGATTTATTTCATATATTTGTATTTGTGTGTTATTTTTTTCTTCATCAATTTGCTCTATTCTTTTAGCGTTATTTATATCAATAATTAGATAATGGATAGCTATATAAATAATTGCTATACATGATACGATTACAAATATATCTATTATAATTTTCATAATTTCCCTTTCTTTCAACCATTCCCCTATATTAATTATTTCTTAACTTAAATACACTAACTGTCTTTCCAGTAAACTCACATTTTTCTTTTCCAACAATTTCTACTTCACCTGATATACATAATTCAGTTAGTCTTGGACTTGTAAAATTTCTTTCTGACGTAGGTATATAACCTTTCTTTTGCATTATTACTGCAATTTGCTTAGCTGTTAATTCTCCCCACTCTTTCAAAATCTCTTTTATTTGGTTATATCTTTTTTTCTTATCTACTTTGTCATTACTTTCTCTTCTAGTTTCAAAAGATATATCCTCACCATATCTTCTTTCTTCCATACATACTCCTAAAATGGTAATTCACTTTCATCTATAGTAACTTGTCTACCAAAACTCTCAAATGGTTCATCACTTAGTTTTTGTTTTGGTTCTTCTTTCTCTTTCTCAGTTTCTTTATTTGAATTGCTTCTATCAAACTCAATATTTTCTACGATAATGTCAGTAGTATATACTCTACCTCCATCTTCTTTTTCATAAGAACCTGTTTGAATATGCCCCATTACAAGTATTCCACTACCTTTATGAAAGTACTTACTTATTGTTTCAGCTATTTTGCCAAATGCAATACAGTTAATAAAATCTGTATCATATTCTCCATTAGCGTTTTTTATATCTCTTCTTACTGCAATACTAAACTTTGTCATTGCTGTTTTATTTTGTGTGGATTTTAATTCTATATCTTTAGTTACTACTCCTCTTAAAAATACTTTATTCATGTTTACTTAATTCCTTTCTCAATTTCATTTTCATTTTCTCTTTAAACTCACATTCTTTTGTTGGATATACCATACGTCCGCAATGATTACACTCTACAGAATGATTTCTAAAAAAGTGTGTTGAACGTCCGCATTTGCAATATACCTTTACGCAGTTATCATACTTATTAAAACAAGAGTCCTTTTTCATTTTCATCTTCACACCTCTTATATTCTTCAACCAAATTCCATGCCATTTCTTCTTTAATTGGAATTGGTACAAACTTTCGTTTATCATCTCTTAGGTGGATTCCTCTTAGACCTTTTATTTTCTTTTCATAACATTGTTGATATGCTATACGATAAAGATTTAATTGATAACCTAAATATTCTTTATCAAGTACTGAGGTTCTTTTAATATCACCTAGATATAATCCGTTATTTATTTCTAATACAAGATCTAATCGACCTGCAGCTATAGGAATATCATCTTTAAACAATACAACTGGTACTTCGTTATCAATAACATTAAACTGATAATGTTTTTGTAAGAATAGAAAGTTACGTACCTCTTTGTAATCTTCCATCTCACCAGTCTTACATAATTTTTCTATTGCTTTATGTATTAGTGTTCCCTTTTCAGCAGCTCTATTTAATATCCTAGTTTCTACACCTTCGTATTTTTTACCAAACTTAGTTTGTAAGATTTGTGTAATACTTGGTAATATCATTCCCTCGTATATGTAGCAATGTGCTTCATCGTCATATTCTAATGTTCCACCCTTTATGCTCCATTCTTCCATTATCTATCACCATATTATTTTATTTTTATCCTTATTGAAGGTTTCACTATGCTAAATCGGGTATATTCATCATACATATCTGGATAGTCTTCTCTAAATCTCTTAGAATCGAATGTTTCCCTTTCACTTTCTCCAATGTAAGATATAACTACGTCAGGGGTATCTATTTTTTTAATTTCTTTACTTTCCATTTCTTCTAAAAGACTTAGTGTAAGAGCATCTTTTTTTGCTTTTAATTTTTCTTCTAAAAACTTAATCTCTAATGCTGCATTTATTAATTCTTCACTTGCAACCTCTAATCCGTTTTCTATTTTAATTAATTCCATAATTATTTATCTCCTTCATCTTTCTTGTTTTCTTCAAATATCCATTTAACAATTTCACTAGCTTTTGTTGCAGGTAAATCTTCTATCTTTTCAATTTCGTTTGCTTTAAGCAATTTAATTAAGTTTTCGCCTACATATCTTTTAGCTATAATATCAATTTGTTTTGGACTTGCTTTTAGATCTTGTTTACTTTTCTTTTTGTTTTCAATATCAGTATTATCTATTGCATCAATTACGTCACCGTCTGTTATTCCAAATGCGTTTAGGTATAGATAACGTTTATAGTATGTATTTAATGCTCCTAAATACTGAATATCTTGCATACTTTTAACTTCTCTTATTTCACCAGTATCTTTATCTTTCTTTAAGTTAGTTGGTGTTTCGAATAGTTTAAAAGGCATTCTATATTCTTGTTTTTCTTCACCTTTTATCAAAGTCAATTTAGCTACCATTGTTTCATTCATATCTGTTTCAATAGTAAATAGATCATTTAATCCTTCTTCTAACATTAATTCATTTAGCTTTGGTAAAAAGTCTGCTAATTCAAAATAATCAAATCCAGCAAAACTATTCTTTCCTGTTTTCTTTAATTGTGCGTTTTGTAATTTAACTCTTATTGCCATAATACTTTCATTTAAACTTTTTACGTTTTCCATTAATCAATCACCTCTTCTAATTTTATATATCCTTTTTCTTGTAATAAGTTTCTTCCTGTTATTTCACTTTCTTTATAATTTTGTTTTATAATTTCGATTTGTTTTAAAAATTGTCCTTTAACTACTGTATGTATTTCATCACTAGGCATTGTAGCCATTTCTTGTAATTGTCTTGGACTTCTTATATACTCTTTAACTAACAACGGTAATTTTTCAAACTCTTCTTCTGAATGGTAACTACTATTGCCAATCGCTTTTAGTAAACTATCCCATAAGTCACTATTACTTTCTTGCTGCGGGTGGCTTAGTTCATATATCTTCGCTTTTATGGTAGCGATTGCTGGCATATATTCGTTTGTAGTTACTATACATTTGATAGCAGTTAATACCTCTTCATAAGTATTCTCTTTAAATAATTCTTCATAGAGGTCTACCATGTTCGTTATATCTTCTCTTTCCATATCTTTAAATGCGTATGGATATGAAGTTTTTAATAGTAAAATTATTTTTGATATTTCTTTTTTACTCATTATAGATTTCCCTTAATGTATCTAAAACATTATCCTTTCTTTTTTGTTCTTTAAGCTCATACACGTCTTTCCAAGAATTAACTATAGAATTTTCTATCATCTTGTACTGAGTATCTTCATCATAGTTTTTAAGTTTGTTTATTAGTGTGTTTATAGCTCTTTCACTATTTACTGCTTTTATCTTCTTTCGTAATTCTAAAAACTCATTAAACAATGTATTTACTTTTAAACTTTCAAAATATTTTGTTTCTACTTTCTTTGGTATATCTTTAGATATACTTTCTTTATATATATTATTTATTTCTTTGTTTTCTTTATTTATATATGGGGAGTTGTTGTCCCATTCGTTGTCCTTTTGTTGTCCCATTTTTTGTTTCGTATCTACTTGATTTTGTTGATATATATTGTAATTAGTTATCCTTATCGTTGTCCCATTTTTAGATTTGTTAAGTTCCACCATGTTATCTCTCTCTAGTAGCTCTAAAAATCTTGTTGTTTTTTTTCTGTCCCAACCCCATTTATTAGATAAATATAATATTGATAAGTTTACTTCTCCTCTATTAGAGATAACTATTTCGTTATTTTTTATTCTTTTATTTTCTTTATAATTTGCTAATAACAATAAATCTATCCAAGCCTGTCCATAAGAAAACGGTGTTTTTTGCCATATCCAATTATTACTAATATTTCTGTCAATTTGTATATAACCCATCTATCTCACCTTCTTTATTGACTTATAATTTCATTTGTTGTATAATATAGTTTGTAAGTAATTTTTTTGTGCGTATTATTTACGTGACCTCAGCCATCGCCTAGAGGTCTTTTTTTATACCCACAATTCATAATTAATCTTTTTTAAATAATTCGTAATAGTCTTTATTGTAATGTTCGCATAGTGTTTCGATCTCACCTATTGTCCAATCATGTTCTCCCGCTAACTTAGCACTTATTGTTTGTGGTGTTACGTCTAACAACTCTGCTACGTCCTTTAAAAACTCTTTGTTTTTCCTCATCTCATAAAATAAGTTAAGGTATTTGTATTCTTTCATGTTTCTCCTTTCTATAGATACAAAAAAACCGAAATAAGTGTTTTACCTATTTCGGCTAAATTGTTGTAATATATATTATGTTAAGTACTACATATAGCAAAAAAAGGTAAAAATTATCTTGTCCCTCTATCTATTTACAAGTCAATTTTATAATACTTTTGTTGCTTCGTCAATACTTTTTTTGTAATTCCTTTATTTTTTATTTCAGGTTTACAATATTAATGTCAATATATTTAAGTTAATTTGTTTAATTTTCTTATTACGAATTTTAACATTTTTTTGTTTAATTTTTCTTTAACTTCTCTATTGAACAACTTTATAAAATCATCAAAACAATAATAGTTGTTTTTGTATTTATAATGTATATCAATTATAGTCCAACCCATTGAAGTTTCGTCCCCTACTCTTTTACTCATTGCAAAACAAGAGTGGTCGTATGGTCTTATAAATATTTCCCCGTTTGACTTTTGGTATGTAACAATACAATTCACAAATATACACCCCCTTTTTAAGTGCATTAATATACACTATATACTCGCTTTTGTCAAACTTATATGGTATAATATATTTAGTCCGTAGTAGGTGTTATCCTAAAGAAAAATAAGAGTTTAATGCTCTTATTTTTTTACTATATGCTTCCAATAACAATATAATTTATTATCTTTAGCATCTTCATCATTTAACCAATCATAAGCCATTTTTAATGCTAATTCTTCTTCCTCTTCTAATAAATCACTATAATCGTTCATTATCATATTAGCCGCTACATAAAAATCTATTGAATCTAAATTATATCCTAACGTTTGCATAGCATTTGTAGTTTGGTCTATAGTCCAGTATTCTCCTAATGGTTTCATACTATTCACCCACTCTACTGCCATTTCTCTACTTATCTTTTTCCCATAAGCTAATTCGTATAATTCTGTTTTATATTTTTCATATTCTTCTTCGTGTTCATCTTTTAAATTATATATTAATTTTTCTAACATTTCTCCTAATTTATCCATTTTATTCGAATCTTTTATATTTCCTATTTTATTTATATATTCCTTTATCATACTTTCACCTCCATTCTTTATTTAACTTTTTGTGTTGTTGTTTGTACTGCTGGTATAGTTGCAGCTCTTGGGCATATATTACCTTGTATTACAAATTGTCCATTAGTATATTCTGGGTTTTCGTTTCCATATATAATTGGATAATTTTTACGTTTAGTTAATTGTGAAGAGTATACTACATTACCTGCATGACATAACACAGGAATATTAGTAGTCCCTACTTGAATAAATACAGGCAAGTTGCTAGTAGCAGTAGCGTTGCAACATATAATTAATCTATAACAACCAACGTTTTCTAAAGTTTTAATTTCTTGATTAGGAATTAATACAACTGCTGTATCAGTAGTTGTTACGTTTGAACAAAATATTGTATTACACATTTTATTACCTCCTTTCTTTAAAAAAGACTAGACTTATAGTGTCTAGTCAATATAAGTCAATCTATACCTTAGTATAGAGAATTGCAACCGCAACCATATCCATAATAACATGGTGGTTTTGGAGCAGTAGTAGCTAAACTACCTAAAATATTTTGGGTGATTTCAGCGGTTTGTTTTAAATTACTATTCTCTCCACGTAGAATTGTAATTGTGTCTGATAATGAATCAATCTTATTTTGCATTATCATATCTCTAGTAGCCTGATTTTCTTGTACTACTAAATTACCAATAGATGCAATACTATTAGATAGTTGTTGTGACGCATCTTTCATTAGTAATGCGTTATCATACTTACCCATTAAGACAGTATCATTCAAGGTAGCAACTTGACTTGATATGCCACGAATAGCGTTGTCAGTAGTTTGATTGTATAGTCCCATTTGAAGCTCAGCATTTGTCAAAGTAGATACTGCATTATTGCCTCCAAATCCAAACCCATTACCATATCCAAATATCCCAGCTATGATAAGTAATCCAATTAGACCACTCCAATCTAACCCAATTCCTGTTGTTCCGTTCATTGTGTCCTCCTTTCTATATTAATAATATTAATATCTTATTTAATAATACTTTTTACAGAGTTTATTTGTTCATCTGTTACGTTATGTTGTTTCATCAGATCTTTCAAAGCTTGTTCTCTGTTAGGATTATTTAAAAAAGCTTCTGCCATTTGCTTTTGTTGTGGTGTCATCATATTTAATATCATTTGTTTTGGATTACCACTTTTAATTATTTGTTGTAAAAAACTCATATTCATATTATTTACCTCTCTCTCTTAATTTGTCTTCTAAGTCTTTAATTTTTCTCTTTAACTCTTCATTTTCAATTTGTTCTTTTGTTTTTGGTATTTGTATTTTATATTCTTTAATATCTCCGTTAATTTCTTTTATAGTTAATAACGAATTATCCAACGATATAAACGCTGTTTTACGTTGTACCATAATTTCACTTGGTTTCTCGTCTTTGCCTATCATACGTGCCTCAAAATCGATTTGAGTGCCTCCCACATTAAATACATTCATTGGTTGAGGTTGTTGATAGCCACGTAGCATATCATCTATCTTTTCTCGTTGTCTTACTAAATTATCTATTATATATTGATTATTCATATTCATCATCTCCTACATATATATTAATTATGAGAGGCTTGTTTTTTTGCCATTCTTTACATTCTTCGCATTCTTTATCCATTATTTTTAAAAGTTCTTCCATTAATTCAGTCATAATATCTCCTTTCACTTACATTATTGCATAAAAAAAGAACATTGTTTTGTAATGTTCTTGTAGTATTTTTGGTATTAAAATTGGCAATGTTTTTAGTAATTATATTGCTTTTTTTATTTTTTTCTTTAACTCTGCCACCATATCATCTATCGTATCAATACTATAGCCTAATTCATCTGCCATTTTGGCTCTTGAATAATCTAATATTTTCATTTTTAAAAGTTTTCTATATTTTTCATTAAGCATCGCTTCTTCGCAAATGTATTCATATTCAGTTCTACTAAAATTAAAACTTTTCATAGGCTTTCACCTACACGATTATTAAATGATGATAACAAACAACTCCTAATAAAATTAACATAAATATTAGTATACCTAACATAATCTTAATTGTTTTTTTGTTTGTTTTGACAATGTCTTTTAATGTATCAATTTCGTTTTTATAATCTTTAATAATATCTAAAACAAACGAGTTTTGTTCTATTTTTTCAAAACTTTCTTTTATATTTTCAGTATGCTCTTGAATTGCTTTTTTGTTTTCTAATGCAATTTGTCTTATTTCTTTAATTTCTTCTTCCATTTGATTTCTCCTTTATAAAAAAAGGCGGAATAAACCGCCTCATAAACTTACTATATTTGTGGTTTATCGTGCAATATATCTGTACGAATAATCTTCCATGATTTCATTTTTTCTGCAATAGTGTGAACGTAATCATCACCATCTAATCCTTCGTATGCTTTTAATTCGTTAAGAAAATTTTTATATATATAGTCAGGTATAGTTTTTTCATCATCATATAAGAAATATGTGTTTGTCAAATTACTTTGTAATAATGTCATTATTGCAATTTTCATACTATTGTTTTTCTTTCTATAACCAGTTACTTGTGCAATAAGAAAACCTATTAATGCAGGGACTAAATAGCTAATTATAGTTTTTATTATTTGCTCAACCATAATCTACTCCTTTTCTTCCCTTATTCTGTTAATGCCTTAGTTGTTGCAGGACCGACATTTCCATCGACTGCTAATCCAAAACGTTTTTGTACGTCTTTGACTTTTTTGCGACAGTCTGGTCCAAAGCTTCCGTCCACTGCTAGTGAATAACCTAATTCTTTTAATCTTGTTTGAAGCCACTTAACCATAATAGGTGCTTTTATTCCATAATGTAAGTAATGTTTTGTTGCTTCCTTAGTACAAGCAGGACCAAATGATCCGTCTACTGCAAGTCCACAATTCCATTGTTTATTCATTGCTTCTTGCCATATCATTACTTGATTGATAGGTTTTGGCTCATTAGAATAATCTATATAATTTAATTTGCCATGATACGTCCATCTAAGGCTCTTAACACCTTTATAACTACGTACACCATTTTTATCTATATCACTTATTATAGCTTTTTTAGTACCCCAACCTGTTGTATCTTCAAACACTTTTCCATTGCCTAAATAAATACCTGTGTGGTTGTGAGAAGTTCCTTTCATACATAAATACTCGCCTGCCACTAAATTATTAAAATTAGTGCTAACGTCTGTACAATAATTTAATGCTCCGTTGCAGCTAAAATCTGCTACTCCATTAGATTTATATACTGTTCCCCCTCTAAATAAGTTTTTATCTCCTTTAAAGCCCCATAAAAGCGATTTAACGGACAATACACAGTCGAATTGCCATTTACCACTTGAATTAAGTTTAGACCAATTAGAGCCACTATAATACACGTTAGGAACGTCATTAACAAGCCATTTTAATTTATCTATAAATTGTTGTGCTGTAAATACTTTTCCCATATTTTCACCTCCTTTGTTTTCATTTTTTATCCATAGTATATATTATTTCTTCTCCTTTATATACTTTTATAATCTCATTTGTTCCTGCATAAAATTTTATATCATTAGTTATTTTCATATTATGCCTCTCGAATGAAATACAATACGTTTTCGTCTTTTGTTAGTATTGCATCATATTCTTCTTGTGTACCTATCCAAATTTTATTAGATATACTATCATCTACATATTTTTTATTTGTAAATTGACTATCTAATGTTGGAGCATTTGTGTTATTCTGTTTTGGTATAGAAGTAAATGTTTTTTGTCCATTTATTGTTTGTCCACCTGTACCAATCATTTTTGCATCTGCGAATGACACCGATTGAAAATCAATTTTTCTTGTTGTGTTTACGTAAAACTTCACAAGTAAAGGTGAGCCATCTTCTTCTCCAAATGCAATGGCGTATGCAAAATATAGATTTTCACTTGGTGTTGCAATACCATTTATTTCTTTTAGAACAAAAATTGTTTGTAATTCATAATATCTTATAGTTGATGACGTTGAATAATCACTATCCAATTCATCTATCATATAATTATATGTTTTATCTGGCAAATATACACCTTTTTTTGCTTTTCTTAAATCTAACCAATTTGTTGTGCTTAAATCACTCATTTTCCCAATATAGAAAAATGTATTTTCGCTTGTACTATCATCAACTAAATCTGCACCTAGTTTATGCGTACTATCTATTATTGTTTGATAATTACTTAAATCTGGCTTATTAGTTAAATCCTCATAATTGCCACTAAAATTACTTTTTGCGTTCCACGTTGCTTTTTCTGTTGCGTTTGTAAATTTATTTGTACTTGTACTATCGTCAACTAAATCTGCATTTAATTTATTTGAATTATCTATTTTATCTTGTTTTCCACTCAAATCTTGATGCTCTGTTAGATAACCCGCATCATTTGTAAATGAACTTACATTTTTTGGTATTTCTGGTATGTTTATAATTACGTCACCAGTCATACCATTTACGCTATTTACTGCTCCACCACCACTTCCACCTGTTGCACTTATTTCTAATTCGTTGCCGCTTTGATTTAGTGTAATGTTATCTCCAGCAATTAATGATATTGTATTTACTCCATTTATTTTTGCATCTTTACCATTAACACCGTCTTGACCTCTATCACCTGTATCACCTTTGTCACCTTTAAAATATCCATTATCCACTTTTTCTTGTAGATCTTCCAAAGCTTCATCTATTTCATTTAATTTTGTATTAGCTACGTCTATCCATTGTGGATATTCCTCTTCTTCTTCTATTTCTGCATTAATACTCGAATTAATTACCAAATAAAACTTATTGCTTTTAAATATTGGTATTTCTTCATCATCACTACCTTGTGTAATGACTAATTGTAAGTTTAGTCTTCCGCTTTTTGTTAATACTGATTTTATAGGTAACTGGTATGTTTCATCTACCTTTTCTAACATAATATATGATTTTTCTTCGTTTGATTTTAATAATTCAATTCTTGCTGTTCCGTCTACAAACTCATCAAAAGAGAAAACTAAATTTTCTTGTAGATTTTCACCATCATTACCAATTACACTTTTTGATAAATGTACTTCTCTTGTTGCCTTTTCAATTAATATATTTATATTATTCATCACGTCACGTCCTTTTTATTTATTCTTCTTTGTCCTCTTCTTCTGGTATTATTTCTTCAACTTCAAATAATTTGCCACCTACTAAATATAAACCAATTACACCTATAATAATTGCTATACTATCTGTAATTTTATCTAGTTGCCAATTCCATATTGGACTTAATCCTATAATTAACGCATTTATCATTGCTAAAATATTCATGGTGTATTTACTAATTTTTTTAATCTTCTCCATTTTTATCATCTCCTTTATTTATTTGAATACATGCCATTATCATCATACCTATAAAAGCACCTAACATAAATCCTACAATAAAACTAATCATGATTTCCACCTACCTATTCCAGTAGCATATATAATGTAATTAACATTGTTAGATGAAGTGAAACGTAATAGTGTTATATTACCTACAAATGTTTTTGACGTATCTTGTAAAGCACCTAACCAATAGTTATAACCACCTGTACCTCTTTTTGGTGATACAGTTGTTACTGGCTCATCAGTAAATTCATAAGCCCAATTACCTAGACTTATTCCACTAGAAGTTTGACCATTTCCCCAACCTGTAGAAATATTTACTGTTCCTGTTATTCTTTTTGTACAAATTAGTGTTCCATCATCAAACTTCATATAATTACCATTGCTATTACTACCTGTTTCAGTTATAAACATTAATTTTTTCCAACTGCCTCTTGTTCCATTAGACCACCCATTATAATAAACACCTTGGTCGGCATTATCACCTATATATAATTGACCTGTCCACGTTGTTGAATTTCCATACTCTAATACTACTCCATTGTTTGGTGCTTCACTATTAGTTGCTCTTTTAATCATTAATGTACCTGTGCCACTTGGTGTTCCAACTTCACCTGTTTCTCTTGAATAAAATCCATTGTTTGAAATTGTTTTTCCATTAGCATTTACATTACCACTTTCAGGATTGATTCCAACAGTAGCTGTTCCATTGTATGCCTGAATTTGAAAGCTATCACCACTATCGTTTCTCTTGTGTTTCATATTACCTGCACCATCATAAATAAATCCAAATGCAGCATAATCTTCTCTACCAGCATTACTTGTATATAATTTACCATTTAGATTAAATTGGTCATTATCCCACCAATATACTGGTGTTCCTTTTGATACTCTTATACCTACAATAGGTTTTGGTTGTATTTCATCTATTGCTTGAATTTCAAAATCATATTGCTTTGTATAATCAATATTGCTTATTTGTGTTGAACCACTATATGTATTATCAGTTATTGTTGCTGTTACATTAGTCCAGTTTCCCCAACTTGAACTTGTACTTTCTTTATATCTATATTGAACTACTAACGTATTTGATTCAGCACCAAAACTACCATTGTAATAATTACCACTAAAATTAATATTTACTTTTTCATCAGTTGGTTGATTTCTTTTTATTGTTGCATTAATTGATAATGGTATATAATCTACCATAGTCATTGTTTTAGTAGTTGTTGTTTGATAACCTCTACTATCTGTTACTTTTATTTCAAATGAATTTGTACTTGCAGCAACAAATGTTATAGAACCAGTTTTTGGATCTGTGCCACTTAATGTTACATTGTTTCCATTTACTGTTACTGAACTTATACTTGCACTATTTTGTCCACTTACATTAATCGATATTTGAACATTAGAAGCATATTTAACCATATTTGCACTATTACCAGTTAATGCTACTGTCGTGCTGTTTGTATCTGTTGCACTTGAACTATTTATTACTGGATTTCCTGTTGCAGTAAATATAGCTTGTGTAGTTTTAACTCCAACATTTGTATCCCCCGAATATGTTGTTGCCCTAAAATAACAAGTTATTGTTTTAGCATTAGGTATTAGTGAATAAAAACTTGTAGGCACAGTCCAACCATATACTTGATTATTCGTTTTACTTACAATAGTATTCCATGTACTATTATCCGTTGAATATTCCAATGTTGTAGTAAAACTTGCTGTTGCTTTGTTTATAACTATATTTGTACTACTTCCTATGTTGGCATCATTTACTGTTATTGAACTTGCTCTTGGTATTGTTTCAAGTGTAACAATTCCGTTTGTTTCAGCATATCTAAACGAAGTATTTGAATTACCAGCAAAATAGAAATACAATCTTAATTTGCTTGTTCCATCTGTACAATGTGGTACTTCTATAATTCTTGAAGTATTTGATGAACTTGTATTCATTACATTACCAGCAGATAAACTACCTTGTGTTAAGTAATACGTTGAATTAACACTAGCTTTATCAAATCTGAATGTTGTTGATACATTTAATTGATTACTTGCAGCATCAGGATCATTTCCACTTGTTGTATTGTATGAGTATTTATAATTAGATGATAACCAGTTAGAATAATAATTTGAGGTATATGATGAACTCTTTTTACCTACAAATGGTTGGTATTCAATAATATCAGTATTACTTGAAACTCTATCGCTAGGATATTCGCCTGTTCCAAATAAATCATCTCTATATCGCCATCTTATACCTGTAAAGAATGCCGAATTGTTATTTGTTGAACCACTAATTGTTTGCCAATCTGTTCTTGCCATTAATTATCACCTACCCTATAAAGAAACAACCTGTTCCTGATTCATAATCTTCAAATCTGCTATGTGTTCCTATAACTAAATAATTGTCTACAATAATATTGTCGGTTGCTACGATTGTCTGTCCTTGATATGCAGTATATTGTGTATTATTACCATCTACATAACCAGCAAATAATATTGTGTTATTAGTGTTAGAGTCTTTAACTTGTACTCCAACCTCATTTATTGTTGTTTTTGCATTTGAGTTACTTTTTTCATAAGTCATTCCACTTTCATCATAAGTAGCACTTGCTGTTTGTACTTTTTTTACAGTACCATCTATCATCATAGTATCTATTTGTGTTCTACTGTATGTGTCTGTTTGAATGTTTTGTACTTGTGTTTGTATATCTACTATTGCAGACTGTGGAGCATAAGCATCAAACTTGTTAATAATTTCTTGATAGTTATTATTTACTGTTGTATCTAATTGATCTGTTCTCGATACTACACTTGTAATTGTTCCGTTTTGTTTGTTAACAATTATTTCGGTTTGTCTTAGTTTTTCGCCTAAGCTTATGTCTTGTTTTGTTTTTATTTCTTGTTCTGTTAATACAGGACATTTGATTATACTTGTAAATGCACCATCAAACTTAAATTGGTGTTGTAATACATAACTATCTATGTAATTTTCTTCGTCTTTGTATATTCTTATCTTGCTACCTTTTTTCAAAAATGGTTTACCAGTATAAGTAGTCAAACTACATTCTGTATACGTTAGTCCATTTACTTTATTCCATATAGGCATTAAAGCTTCTTCTCTTTTATCTGCATTATATAAGAAATAATCTTCACTTATAACTAATTGGTGTTCTCCATATAGTGCAATGCTTTCATCATCATCATAAGACACGTTTTCGCTATCTATAGCACTACTTTTTATTATTAATGAGTTAATTGGTCCATATACAGTTTTTCCGCCTTCTAAGGACGAATAATCGCTTAATTCGAAGGTATAATCTAAACTATTGCTTAACCATTTTAAATCTATTTCATTTGTATCATAATCTATATCTACAAATGCACAAGCAGTTTTTGCAATAGAGTTTAATACCATACGATTTGTTTCTCCACCTACAAATGGATTATCTTCAACTTGAATTGTGCTATTTGTAAATGTTAATGTTACTGGTGTTACATTTAGTAAACTACATACTTCTTCATAAACGTCTGCTATTGTTATAGTCTCATTTTCATAATCTAATGAAGTCGTATATTTTTCATCTAAATGTTGCATTAACAAGTCATAACTAACAAATGATGAAAAGTTTTCCGTTTGTTCGTCTTTAGGTTTCTCTACTATGTATGAGCCTAAGTCCATATATTCGGTTTCTTCACTCTCTACGTCTTCACCGTCAATCTCTTCAACCACATTATAAGTAACACCAACACTAGCATCAAATTCTCTATTTTCTATGTTATCTTCAATAGCATCTATAAGTTTGGCTGTTAGTTTCTTTACATACACAGATCCTACAATATCACCATTATCATAGCAACCATCATCTATAGTAAACTCTTGTATTTTATTGCTTTGATTTAATTCTAATGAGGGACTTGAAAACTCTATTTTTCCATATCGGTTTTCATAAGCATAATTTTTACACTCATTTATAAACTCTTCACTTACCATATAACACCTACAATTCTATTAATGCTATTGATACTGGATTAAAGATTTCAACCAAAGCATTATTTACTCCCTCAGTTACTTGAACTGGATAAGCAGCCTGAGCAATTCTATCTCCTCTATAAGCATTTATTGTTTTCCAAGTATTAGTAAATGGATTTAAAAACTTTACTTCCATAGTAGGACGTAATTTAATTTGTGCAAAGAAATCAACTATTTCATCACGAGTTAATTGTCTAGTTACTAAATCAAGTCTATATTTAGTAGATATAACATTAAGTATCATTTTCCCGTCAGCAGTAGTAGTATCACGTCCACTATTCCTAGAAACGTCATACCAACCAACTTGAGAGTTGTTAGATAAATATTTAGATATATCTACGTTGTTTATTTTAACTTTAGATATTACTACAGATGGGCTTGCTAACTTATAAGTATAAACTCCTTGAGTATATTCTTGTATCATCATATCACCATCTTTCAATTTCCCTTTAAAAGAAAGTGCTACACTTTATCTATGCTGGTATGTTAATTGGACACACACCAGTTTGTTTAGTTTTTTGATTAATTTTATCTACGACTACTTCTTCGTTGCTATGAACATAAACGTCTACGTCAACCTTACTTGAGCCAGCATTTGTTTGACTCATAGCAGATAGAACACCAGTATAAACACCGCTTTGAATACCTTGAATTATTTGTTCGTTATTTGCAACGGCTGTCTTACCATTACTAAACTTACCAACTAACTCGTTATGGTTTGCAAAGAATAATCCGTCTTCTGGGAATCCTCCGTTAGCATATTGACTTACCCAAGTAACTGATAGTTTAGGTAATGTGGTTGGTAATCCAAGTGCCTCAAGTATAGACTTTAATGTTCCTGTTGTTTGTTTACCATTAGAAGACCATGATATTCTTGGTATCTTTGGTTTCCAAGATTCAATACTTGTTTTAAGACTTCCCATTTCGGTTTCAGTATTAGTTTTAAATGTAGAGATACCAGTCCAGCCAAGTAATGTTCTTCCTATGTCAGATAGCAATGTTGATAAACCAGTTTTAAAACCTTCAAATCCTGTTGTAATACCAGTATTTAGGTTTTCATTCCACTCTTCCATTTTCGTTTTTATTTCACCTGTTTCAGTATCTACATAACTAGCACTTTCGCCTAATTTTTCTTTTACGGTTGATAGAATAGAAGAATATTGTTCATCAGATTTTTGAATTGTTTCTTGTTTAGCAAGTTCAGCCGCATCTATCATTTTGTTATATTCGTCTTCATTAATTATTCCTGCTTGACGTAATTTTTCTGCTTGTAAAATAACATTGTCATATTGTTCTTCGGCCTCTTGAATTGCTTTCTCTTTTGTTTCTTTAGCACTCTTTATAATTGCAGATGCTCTTTCGAGTGTTAAAGCCTCCATGTTGTGATTTAAACGAGTAGTAATCTTAATGTATTCTTCCTCAGATTCAGTCATTATTTTAATGCCGTTATCCATCATAGTACTTCTAATTTCATCTATTTTGTCTAATTCATCTTGTCTTAATGCTCCTCCTCTTTCTGCAGCAGCAGCAATAATATCATTTATTTGTTTTTCGCCTTCTTCTACTGCTAATTTTTGTTCTTCATAAAAGCCTTTAATACTATCAACTATGTTTTTATAATCTTTTGCTCCCAACGCTTTTTCAAGTACTTTAAGATTACCAAGTTCGGCATTTTTATCAGCATCTAGTTCTTTGACTATTGTTTGTTTTATCATTTTAAGCAGATTTTTCATTATAGTTACGTCATCTTTAGATATAATCTTTCCTGTGAATTTCATTTCACCTACAATATTATCTAAAGTAATAAACTCATTAATTAAATCTGTTAATTTTTCTTGTGATATTTCACTAATAGTTTCATCAAATATTGCACCTTGTGTAATTACATTACTCATGCCATCTTGCATAGTTGCTAACATATCATTTATTGTGTTGAAATTAAATACTGCTCCTATTGGATTTAAACTCATTAATCCAAATAAAGTATTAAAATCTTCTATGCCTTCTGCTAATCCAGTTTTCTTATATTCGAAAGTATTTAATTCTTTTGCTCTTTCGTTTACGTCATACATTTCTGTTGCAATAAAGGCTAATGCTCCACCAGCAGCCACTAAATCAGTATATCCGACAGCAGATGCTATGCTTGCTAATCCTTTCCCTCCAGCCGCAGTACCAGCACCTTTTGCAGCACCTCCAGCCGCAGTACCAGCACCTTTTGCAGCACCTCCTGCCGCAGTTGAAAGTACAGCACTTCCAGTTTCTTCTACCGCCTTTTTTCCAAATATAGCCATGACCATGTCATATATTTTTTTGACACCAGTATATATAGTTCCACCAACTGCTAACGCACCTAATACAGTACCACCAGTTATATGGTCAAATTTGAAAGACGTTTCATCAGTTAACAAGTTAACTTCCTTTGTAAAACCAAGCCATTCCATGATTCTGTCTCGAATTGCAGTAGCCTTCATTTTTACTTGACCCATTAAATTATCATATCCTTTTAACGCATCAAGTAATCTTTGGTCTATACCACCATTTATTCCGCCACTTCCTGAACCACTTCCTGAACTGCTAGGAGTAGTCAAGTTATTTACTTCATCAAACTTTAATAATTGTCTCTTTAACTCTTTAGCAGATTTTGCCGCATTTCCTGCACTTGTAGAAATACCGTCATATATTTCTTCAGTACTTGCTAAACCGCTATTATAGTCCTTTGTATCTATTCCAAATAAATCGGCTAATGCTTTGGCTATTTCCTTAATAACCATTAGAATAGCATTGGCATAAGGAAGTATATTAGCATATAAGCCCATAAATAAATTACCTATAGCAACTTTAACTTCGGCTAACTGTTGTTTAAATATTTTTAATTGGTTAGCAGGAGATTCTATTGTATCAGCAAAGTCTCCCATAGCAGATTGAGCCTGCCTTAATGTCGCTATATAACGTAATATTTGTTTCTCACCCTGAGATAATTCGTTGACGGATTTTTCTATACCTAATTCAGCAAGCAATGGTTTCATCGTAGTCTGTGTAACGTCAATACCAAATCCACGTAAAGGTTTAGTCTGTCCAGCATATACACCACCACGCAAAGCCTCAGCAACAGTCTTTTCATTACGATTATATAAAGATGCTAAATCATAAGTTAGTTTAAGCATATTTTCTGACATTAATGAGGCATATTTTTCTTCTACACCTTGGTTAGTTGCCATAGCCTGAAACAAACCTTGATAACGTAATGTTTCAGTCATATTTGTTCCAAAAGCCTCGTTTAATTGGTTTTGGAATCTCATAGCATCTTGTCCTAATTCAGAAAAAGTCTTTTCTCCGTTTACAGTTATGTTTTTAAAAATAACATTAAATAAGTTTAATTCCTCCGCCCTATCAGATGCGGAATCTACAAACTCAAAAGCCTTAATTCCTATTCTTTTGATAGCAGCAAATGAAATTAACTTACCAAATGATTTATTTAAGTTATCTACACTTATTGATGCCTTCTTAGCAGAAGTATCAATTCCGTTTATTTGAGAAGATACAGAAGATACGTTTTTAATGGTTTTACTAATGTCCTTTAGTGAGCCATCAATTCCAGTTATTTCACTAGCAACTTCTTTTAATACTTTTAAAGTTTCTTCACCAGTTGTTTTTAGTTGTAATTCTAAACTTTGTGTATCATCCATTATTGTTTTCACCACCTTCTCCCTTTTGATTTGGTAATGCCTCTTCTTCTTTGCCCTTTATCTTTTGCATTTCCGAAATACGATTTTTAATTTGTATTTCTAACTTCTTTTGTTGTTTCTTATACTCTTCTTCTTCCTCTTTTTGTGATAAAATATAAGGCTTGTCGGAATAAGTAAGTTTTTTTCCTTTTCCAAAAGAATTAAACAATGCTACAGATACAGCCTCATGGAAATATAATCCCTGTAACCATAATTGGAAGTTTAAAGCCTCTTGCTCATTTTTCATATTATTATAATAAGAAAAACGGTATGCCCAGAACAGGTCTGGGTTATCTTCCCAAAACTCTTTTACAGACATACCGTATGTTATCGCCAAAGGTAATAAATCATAAAACCAATCTGTTAAGTTTTTATATTTCTTGCCTTCTTCTTCTATTGTTCGATTATCTCTAATTCCTCTTCCTCCGTCTTCTCGGAGTTTGTATCTGCTAGGGCATTGAAAAAAGCCGTGTATTCGTCTAGTGCAAACTTAACTACTTTAGCAGTCATTTTTGCACCATGTTCTTCAGTATACGTATCCATTAGTTTTAATGCTAATTTTGGATTTACTGTATTACCATAGTTTTTTACGAATAAAGATTGCCATAACATTTCCCTATAAGTTAGAGGTTTAATAGTTAGTTGTTCTATATCAAAACCAACTGACTCTAACCATTTAATCGAATCTCTGTTATATTCAAGAATGTATTCTTCATCCTTGATTTTTAATTTCAATTTTCGCATCGTTAATTTCCCTCTCTTTTATTTCCTAGTTACTTGCACTTATTTTAGCAGCAACTTGTGTTGAGTTTAGATAAGTTCCTGCAACACTTGGTGTTGTATGAATAGTACATTCCATAACTCCACCAACTGATTCTTCATTAATCCAAGTTTGACATACACCTTTGTATTCAAATCCTGCTCCGTCTGGGAACTTGATAAGAATATCTTTTACTGTATTATCACATACTGCTTGAACTGCTGTTAAGTTATCTTGTGAATAGTTATAAGTGAAGTCCATATCTCCTGTATCAGGACGGTCTGGAATATATACTTTAACTGGGTCACTTGAAGTAGTTGTTTCTACGTTTCCACCTGCTTGTCCTGTTGCAGGCATACCTTTAACTGCTACTAATTTTGCATAAGGATATTTTGCATCTGTTGATGCTTTTACTCTTAGTTCAATACCTAAGTCTATCATTAATAATCACCTCTCATATTTTTTCCCTTTTTAGAAGTGCTTATCTCAAAGTTGGATATATTACTAAATTGTCATTTCCATATTTAGTATCTAATACTCCAGTTAATCGAATTAATGTCCTGTGAACATTTGTATCCATGTTAGGAGCATCATGATTTACTCTTACTGTAAAATGATATGTTTCTTTTATATAATCAACTATTATTTCACACAAATTGTCGCAAACCATTTTTTTAGATACTTTTTTATGTATAACAGTTGATTGGCTATTTTCAGTAACAACTTCCTCAACTGTTGTATCTACGGCATATATATCAATTTCTATACCAAAAGAATAAGTTTCTTCACCATAGTTTAGATTGTTATATCTATTGGATACAGAAAGTAGTCTAACAGGTATTATAGGAAATACTTTGCTGTCTTCAGGATTAATTTTAACTACTTTAGCAGAATAATTGTTGTGTGCCTCTACATACTCTTTAAAAGCAGGATAGAACACACTATCAAATATATTTTCTACTACCATACTTAATCACTCCTTTAATATAAATTGCCAATATTTTTTCGCAATTCGATTTCAACATAGTCTCCTATTTCATTTTTCATACTTTCGTAAGCATCATAAAACATTCTTCTGCTAGGCAAACCAGCAGTCCAACCTCTTAATTGACCGTCTTTTCCAATTCTTTTTATTGGATTAGGGTCATTATCAGTTGTTGGATACCACCAGCCTTGTTCGCCATGTCCGTTTATATCATATTCCCAGCCATCCGCTTTGGGATGAGGTTTATTTTGTCCTTTTACTCCTGTCCCCATTTCGTTGAATATTAGTACCATATCGTTAGTCCATACTCGCCCAATGTTTTTTGAATCATCGTACTCCCAATGGATTTCACTCGTATGATTACTTATTCCGTTTTCGTAACAGTTTTGAAGGACTTTATTATACATAGCCTCGGTGGCTGATTTTATTGAATCATGCACACCTTTTTGATAATTACTTTCGAACTCTCGAAGTAATTTTATTGCTTGCTTTAGACTGTTCCTTGATAGTTCCGCTGTTATCTTTGTTTTCATTTTCTTCCTTTACTAAAACATAGCCCGCTTTTATGAAAGCCTCTTTATCTTCCTCCGTAAAAACTACTACACCATTACTGAACTTATACATAAAACACCTACTCTCCTACTATCTTTTGCATATAGATTATTATTACTGAATTACCAACTCTAGGAGGCAATAATACATAATTGGCTTTGTCACCATTATTGTATTCTCCTTCAGGAGTTGTCCCATATAAATATGCTACGTCAAACTCTTTAAACATTCCGTCATACGAAATTGGTATTACCATTCTTTGAGTTATACTCGCTTTTTCACCAAACTCAACCATTTCAGCATTAGATTTAACTCCTCTATAATTAAAGGAATATTCTACGGGAGTAGCATAAGTACTTACTTCATTACCCTCATCATCTAACTCTGTTCCAATCTTGCTGGCTATATATAACTTTTTAGCCCAAGTTTCAGGATTCGCCTTTACTGGTATCATTTTGGAACACCAGCCTTAGGAATTAATTCGTCTAATAACGACTTAGAAATTAATCCACTTAGATAAGACACAGATATACCATTTTCAGTATACATTTGAACATTAGTGTTATCTTTCTTATTGTATAGTTCGATTGCACACCTTACTAACCACATATCCATTCTCCATGTGCTAGGAAGTTCTGCGTTTGGGTCAAATGGATAAAGTGTATCTAATGCGATGCTTTTAGCATCGTCTAACATTGAATATAATAAATCGTCTTGCGAATCATCATCAGATGCTCCAAGAATAGATATTCTCATTTTTATTATTTTCTCACTATCACTCATTATTTACACTTCCTTATCTCCATTATTACTATTAAACCTTTACTTAATAATTCCCTAGCACGTTGATAATCTAAGTAGCGAACTGTACCAGCGGTAAAGTATGTGTCCTCTACAATATCTCTATAATATTGAGTAACTCTTACTTTAATATTTTTTTCCATAACTCGTAAACTCCCTTCTGCTTATAATCAACATTTTTAGGAATCTTATTAACTATTTTATCAATATCTTTCTTAGTAAGTTTCATATCGAATGGTAGTATATAACCATTTTCTCCGTCCTTAATGTCTAATACGGCATTAGGAAACGGTGTTACCAAGACGGGAACGTGTTGTTGCAAAGCCTCGTACATTGTCAGGCAAAACGACTCTGTATCAGAGCATTGAGCGACATAATCGTAAGCCTTCATAACTCGTTGACCGTCTCGTATAGGGTCATGAATTATCAAGTTTTTATAGTTAACGTAATTAAGCGGATTAGTTCCAAATACGTCTATTACATAAGTATATCCATATTTTTCAAACAAATCGCACAAAGTACAGTATCTAGCATAACCTTTTTCTTCAGTTAATCTACTAAATACTACTATTTTTATTTGATAATCTTCATCATCCAATATATTTGGTATAACTACACTATCCTTATTAAACTCTCTAATAAAAGATTGCCTAGCACATTCGCTAACTGCTATGTATTTAGTATTAGGGTCTTTTTCTCGAAACTTCCAATCCCAAAACTTTTTCATAGCCGTCCAATCGGAATGTATCATTTGATATATTTCTTTATACCTTATTTGGCTGAAGTATTCATCATCAACCAAAACACTCGTTATAATACAAATATCACACTCTATTGGGGAAGTAAGTTCAATAACTACGTTAACGTATTTACTAAGAACGATAGCATTTTCAAAACTTATTTCACGGCATACAAGTGTCATATCATATTCATCACCAAACCTCTTACAGAAGTTTCGTAGAAATGTTTCAATTCCACCTATTTCGTTGTAATAATGTTGTAATAATACTATTTTTTTCTTTTCCATCTTACTTCTCCCTTTGAATATGATTTATTTACTAAGCACTAACTGTCTTAACTTTGATACCATCTGGTTTAGTGAATGTAGTACTTAAACCAGTAATCTTTCCATGATACCATTCTGGTCCATGGTCAAGACCGATTTGTCCAAAGATTTGATATTTAACACTTGCACCATCTTTAGCAAGTTCTTCTCTAAAGAAGTTACCTTTTCCTGGAACTGGTTGTTCAACTGGTCCACAAACTGATGGATTATAGATTAATGCTGTTCCGTCAGGTATAAACTCACCTAAACCGAAGTGTAATACGCAACCGATAGGTAATAGAATATCTCTTACCATAATACCATAAGCATTAGCATAAGGTTCTCCAACTTTCATACCCATTTCTATTGCATTACCATGTAATTGTAATAGGTTAGTAGCGTTTACTAGCATTAGTAAGTTAGAAATGTCTCCACCTGATTCTTTAATTTCAGTTACTAAGTCATTAACTAACCATAAGTCTAATGCAGCACCACTAGCAGCAATTACGTTACTTGTAATAGCAGCAAGAATACCACGAGTCTTATTTACTTGGCTATCACTAGCAGCCTTGTTATAAGTACCTTGGATGAAAGTTTTTTCAATACTTCTCTTAATTTTGTTCATTTTTGCGTTAGTTTGGAAATCTAACTCGTTTGTAGGATTTTCAACTTGTCCTGCAATATTTACTCCACCTAAAGTTGCCATATTAGATTGTTTTGCATAACTAACTGCAACAGTTTCATGGAATATTTGTGTTACGTTACTTAATTGAGTTCTAGTTACGTAAGTAGCATCTGGAGCAGTTAATGATGCAGTTTCACTAATATTAGGGATTGCACCTTCTTCACTCGTATAATATTGACCACAAACGAACTCAACTGAGTTAGTATATTTTACCCTTCCAGAAATTGAATTAAGGAATGGCGTATCAGTATTTGCTTTATTGTAAAGTAAACCTGAATAGTTAGGAACTAAAAATGATTGTACTGTTCCTGTGTTCATTAAAATCACCTCTCAAAATATTTTTTTCCCTTTGAAAAGTGCTAACAATTAAATCCCTGTTTTATGCTCTTCTTGATATATTTGACTAATTAACTCAGTTTGTTTCATGCTATCTTTATTTTTGATAGCCTCTTCTAAGTCTTTCTTTAACATATCAACTTTACTTAATGAAGACGAACTGTCTAATCCACCGATTGGTTTAGGAGTGTCGTTCAACAACTTTGTAGTTGTTTCTTTAGCAGTTTGGTCTTTAGTCTTATTGATTAAAGATATAAAACTATTTGCTAGTTTAAGAGATTTATCATAATCTTCGCTAACAATAGTTGCTAGTGTTTCTTTCAATTCAGTATCTTCGTCTTTGATTTCAATACCGTTTTGAAGTAACAACTTTTGTACCGCTAAATCGCTTTTAGCAATAGCATTTTGCTTTATTTGCTCTTCAAACTGTTTCCTTTCACTCTCTCTTTTTTCATCATCAGTCATTTTAGACTTTTTGAAATCTTCATACTCGGTTTGCAAAGCCGATAATTCAGATTCCGTATTCTTTAGACGACTACTAAGGTCATTATACTTATCTTTAGGGATAACCAATTTGGCTAACTCTTTTTTGATAGCATCTACCCTTTCCTCATCCGTAGTGTAAGTTTCATTACTTAACACCTGTTGAATTGCCTCTTCCATTAATTTTTCCTCCCACTCTTACGCTTTTATAGTTGCCTCGTTCCAACTTATTAGAGTGTCATAGATTTTATGCTCTCTATGATGAGCAGATTTAATGCTTTTATAAGCACCATAGAATAGATATATTGGCAGATTCATAGGGATTCGAACCCTAATCAATGGTTTTGGAGACCATAATCCTTTCCTGTTAAACGATAAACCCATTTATTTATATATCTACTCTATGCTACCTATAAAAATAGATAGCGTATTAATGACTTTTACCTAAACAGAACAAGAAGAAGTTCTAGTGCTTTTATAAGCACCACACAATAGATATAACTACGTTGACTTTACTCTTTGCTGGTTATCGCTACCACCAAACAAAAATACGGTATGCAGTAGCAGTTTGCATTGTCAATCTCACCATTATTATTCATATCTACTGTGTGCCACCTATAAAGGCGACACATAAGGAAAGAAAAAGTTGATATTAGTCTGTTTTTCTTTGTTTATTGGACAGGAGTAAAAGTATTTACCTTTCACTCCCGATATGGGGGGAGTTATTCATCCCCATTTGAAGTTTCCTCTCCTTCTTTAGGAGGGTTGTCTCCACTATCTAAAGAAGACTGTTCATCATTCTTCTTTTCCCTAAGTTGTTTGTTAGCCTCACCTACAAATAACTTAATCCAATTATCAACTCCTCCATAGAAAGCCATTGATTTGTTATAAGCCTCGTTAGTGTCACTATATAAGCCTGTAGTAGCCATAGCAACGTCAGGTGAAACTCCACTATTAATTTGATTCATCAATCCTTGAGACTTAACTAGGAAGTTATCACTCTTATTACGAGTAAACTTTTGTTCAACTTGTTTCAAAGTTAATGAATTAATATCACTCCAAGGTGATAAAGTACATATTCTTAAAATTAACTCTAACTCTGGTTTAGCACAGCGTTTAAACTGCATTTCGTCTTGTTTAGCACGTTCATCCGCCATAGTCCAACCTTCTGATAACATACGGGCTTGACCAGTATCTCCACCAGACGTTCTTTCGTTACTTTTAGGAATACCAATTATTTGTAAAGCAGTATTTAATAACCTATCATGTAATATCTTAGTATTACCATGGTCTATGTTATTAGATAGCAACTTTAAGTCAGCAGGTCTTGATGGGTCGCTAGTAGCAATTTTTACAGCACCTAAATCAAGTAAACTAGCATAATCCTCAGCATCTATATCTTGGTTTACAAATACTAAGATACTTTGAATAAATTGCTCTAATCCATCAATTTCATCAGAAGTAATTCGGTTTATTTGATTTAACAAATCCATAATTACTTCAATAATACCTAACCTAGATTTATTTAAACAATATTCAAATATCGGTATATCACCTAATATATGATTTTGTTTAAACACTACATTAAACTCCGAACTTACTGAATCCTTATTAACTTCGTAATAAGCGTTTTTAGTATATATACTACCTCTTAAATTGCTATCTTTAACACCTATTGTATAAGTGAAAGCAAACAATCTTTCGTGAGGTAAGAAACTAGAATATACTACAAACGTATTTTTACTATCTAAGTTTTCAATATCGAACGGACTATCATAATCAGAACTAGGAAGTACTATTCTGTGTCCTATTCCTGATACATATATACTTTCAGCCAATTCAGTATCTTTAGGATACTTGTCTTTGGCTAACATATAACTATTTAAGGTTGAAACCTCTTCGTTAGCAACGTCTCCACGTTGAACGTACTGAATAGGCTCACCAAATACATAACTTTTCTTAAACTCTGTTACGAAATACGCATTATTTTCTACAACCGTGTTATTAATGGTAGGTCTTACTTCTTTTTTCTTACCAATAATAGGTTGATAACCTCTATAATACTTTTCTAAATAATCAATTTCACTTGCATTTTGAACATGAATATTAAAAACGTCATTTAAAATCTTCTTAATCGTCTCAGTATTCATTTCGTCAGCATGAAAATCCGCATAAATTACTTTTCTACCATATAATCTTAATTCGGCAGGAGCAATCATTACAGGATTTTGTACCCTGTCTGTTGGTCTACTTGGAGTAGAAACAGGAGTTTCATTGTTATTTTCAACATTTTGATTAACATTTTCAACATTGTTTTCGTCCATACTATCACCCATTCCGTCCCCTAATAGAATTGGGAACATAACTATATAAATACGGTTATGCTCCCGTGTAGCACTAAGCAAACTGCAAAGGGAAATCACGTTTGCTCACTTCTTATCTACCACGGATTTAAAAAATATTCTATTTTTTAGGTCTAAAAATCCAATGACTTTTTACCTTTTTATTAAAATATTCTTTGCACAGCCTTCGGTTTTTGTAAAATACTTCGCCCAACAACGATTTCGGAGTTATACATAGCAGCACCATCTGGCCCGTCATCAAACTTGTTAGGATAATCAAAAGAATACTTCGTTATATTATCCATTAATCTACCAATATCAGTATTTGCTTTAACAATAGACTTGTCTTTAAAGATAATATTTTTTTGGATTCCACCTAAATTGTTTTTTATACGTTCTTCCTTCTTTTTGGTGTTGTATAATTCAACAATTTTGCAAGTATACCAACCACGTTCACTAAGTTTTCCTTCTAATAAAGGTTTTAATGAAACGTCTATATTATTTTCTATTACTAAAGTCGTAATATTATTGTCAATTACTTTATTTATTATGTCGTTATATAACTCTTCCATGGGTTTCTTACTAAATATACAATCCCACAAAAAATGCTTACCACAGCCATCAGGTTTGCAAATAAACATGTTTAAGTTGTCTTTTCCCCTTCTTTTAGTATCCATTACCGCCATACAGTAAGGTTCTAAGTTCTCAGGAGGCTCAATATAAGTAGATAAGTTCTCCCAAGCCAACTCTCGTCCAGTAGGAGCGATAGGGTCTTGTTGGTAAACACAACTAAACAAGAACGGGTCAGTAGTATCTCTTATTTGCTCGGCTATTTCCTGAGGATAAACCTCAGAACACGTAGTTTTTCCTTCTGCATCAAACAAAGGTACTCTTATAACAATAGTGTCCTCGTTTCTCATCACATAAGGATTATCCGTCTCTCTAAGAGGACTTATCTTGTTTCTATCTTCAATTATTCGGTTAAGTATATCTTCAGGAGTCCATTGTGTTCCTACAAATAAGAACTTGCATCGTTCTCCGTCACGTCTATTCCACCATTCGGTGTTCCATTTATCATAAACACCACGGTGAACACTATCACTATTAGCCTCTTCTGCTCCTTTAGTCATATCATCAAAGATAATAGCAAAGTTCGCACGTTCACCAGTAGTAGCACCACTTCTCGTTCTCGAAATTAAGTTAGATTTAGGAACATTAGCATTTTTAATCTTCCAATCCGACTCTCTTTCAACTTCAAATGGTTTGCCACCATATCTTTGATAATTAGTAAATATCTCACAAAAAGCAGGACTACATAAGATTCCTTTAACCGTTCTCGAGAAACCTAATACTAACTCATCAGAATAACTCATACGAATAATCGAGTTATCTATACTCATACCGAAAGCCCAAGCCTCCCATAAAGTCGCAATATAACTCTTTCCTAAACTTGGTGGGTAGCATACAATTACATAATGAAGTCTTGGATTAAAGGCTAATTCTTGTAAAGCATCAATATAAGGTTTTAATACCTCTCGTCTATTAGCCAAAACCTTCCTAGGCTGCTCCCATTCTATGTAATCTACAAAACACTCAAAATCTCGTCTCGCACAAATGCTGTATACTCGTCTATAATAATCAAAAAAGAGAGCCATATTATTTATGCTCCCTTTATTAATTAAATTATATAAGGCAGGAATCAATTTTTTCTTTGCTACCCCTATTGACTCCATATCTTCCTGATTATACCACATTTCTAGCACATTTAAGGCGGTCTCAGACCATTCGAGTTTCTCTTCCTCGGACAATCTATCACTTCGAAGAGCCTCACAAACGCCTAAAAACGTATCTTTTAGAGTATTTTGTTTAGGTTTTAATTCTATCTTGTCCCCTACCTTTAACATACACTACTCCTCTACTTTTTCTAATATTTTATCTTGCATCATATCAAACAACGTATTATCTACAGGAAACTTTTGAGGTTGTTCCCCAATGTTTACAGTTTTAAACTCTATTTTTCGTGTTTTAGTGTCTATTTCATATTCAACCCATACATAAAGTTTATTTTTATCATAATAAATTGTTTTTACATATAACGGTAAATAATTATATCTTTTAAAACCATATCTCGATAAATATTTTAAGTCATAATTATCAATTACTTTTAGCATAACTACTCCTTAGGTAATTTTATAATTATAGGTTTACCGTTTTGAAAACTACTTAAAATTATCTCGTCAAGTTCTTTTTTTACGTCCATAGCACGAGCATCAGTTTCATACTCCCCTACCACCATTCGAGAGTCATTAACAATTACGTTCTTTAATTGTTTATCTTGGAAGTAATCAATTTCCTTCTCTAAATATTTAAGTATTTTATCTAATAATTGTTTTTTAGGTATTTCCTCGTTTTTTAAAACTCTCTCAATGTTCTCTCTATAACTTGTTCCCATAGTGCTAATAAAAGTATCTTCGTCTATGTGTTTCTCCTTTAATACTTCCTTAATCTTATCTCCCCAAATGTTTCTAGGTTGTCTAACACCAATAGAAATACCATTTACGAACCAAGTATCGTTCTCACTTTGACTTACTAATAATATCTTTCCCATATTTCCTCCCATCATACTTTTCTAAGTCTCTCAATCGTCTCTCTTAACTCGTCTTTTCCCTCCTTAGTTATCGGAGGTAAAACCATATTAACTAAAGTTCCCTCCTTTAAACCTAAAGCCTTCTCCCACTTCGCAAGTATCTTAGGTCTAAAAGCAAAGTCACCGTTTAAATAATAACTTAAAACATTTTTCGTAGTACGAGATTCACCCAACTTCGCCTCAATCTTATTAATTTCCTCACAAAGTCTCACTCTCGTCCAGCCTTTCTTCTCTAAAATTAACTTAATATAATCAGAAACATTAATCATATCTCTTAATCACCTTCAAAGTTCTCGATTTCCCATTAACCGAAGTAACATAGCCTTTATCGGTTAAAATAACAACCTTCTTATAAGCAGTATTAATGTCACAACTTAATTCAGCGGCTAATTCCTGATAAGTAGGGCTATATCCGTGTTCGTTAATGTAATTATCTATGCACTCTAAAGTAATTCTTTGTTTAATAGTTAATCCTTCTCGCATCTTCCTCTCCTAAAATCCAACATAAAGTCGCAATCTCATCCCTCTGTTTAACATTATTCTTTAAAATATACTTAATTCTATTTCGCATATCTTCATCAGAAACTCTTCGGGTGTTTCGATTGTTCTCCCAAAAATCATATAAATACTTGTAATCTTTATAAAGACGATATAGGTAATTAGGATGAACTAAATCTATAGCCCTCATTTCACTTATAGTAGGCATTATTTATCACTCCTCAACGTCTTCTCGTAATTTTCTCGATAAATCGTATCTTTAAACAACTCATATAAAGATAAATTAACTTTTTTTCCTAAATGAACGACATAAGGATTGACGAAATAAGCAGCCTCACGACCCTCTCTCACAACCTTAATAACGTCATCATTAATTAAACCTCTTAATTGACGATTAATAGTAGCATTAGAAACACCACAAGCCTTAGATAAGTTTCTTCGATTAACACTAACACCATTTTTATACATTAACCGACCACTATAATATCCAATTAATTTAATCATTTTAGCAAACACGGGGTATTTATCAATTATATCTCCAAACACTACATAATTGACCTTCGCAAATCGCATCTTAATCTCGACTAACTTATCTACTCCTTCTAAGTTCTTCTTGCGAAGTATTCTATCTCCCGCCTCAACCTCAAATAAATTATCTATATTGCCTACATTACGAACTATTACACCGTCACTATCGACAATATAACCCGATTTATCCATAAAACCACCTTAATTAGTATCATTCTTGATAGCACGTTCTCGGTTTTTCATTAAAACTATATATCAACTTCGATACATTTCGCTACCCCACTTTTATCTATATATATCAACATTCTTAACTACTTTTTATTAAAAATATATCTTCTATCTAATTTCTAGTATTCCTTCAGTATTACTAGGTATCGGAGATACCGATTTGTAGAAAGTTAAAAAATCTCAAACGCACTTCTACAGGACACTACGACAAAACCCTCGGTATCTCTTGTGCCTAAGCACCCTAGTAATCGTCAACTTGTGACTAGAAAGGAGGAATGAATGTCGAGCATTACCACACACGTTAAGAGGAGGTGATGGAACTTTTCTGCTCTAGGTTCTATTCATTCCGTCTTCACTATATCATATCATTTACTCTCATTTCACTCTCATTTCGAAAAAAAAGTGTAACTTTATTGGAGTTTCCAGTACTTCCCGTCCGTAAACAGGCTCTTTTGATTATGCGATACCCTTGAGTGGGTTGAGTAAAATGCGAATGAAGTCTTTTGATTTTTTTGTATGTTTGAGTATAATGCCACTCGACTCTTTTGTTATTTTTGGTATGTTTGAGGGGGTAAAATATAGGGGGGTGTCGCTCTCTATATAGGGGACGGGGTATTACTGACGACCGTTTACAATACAAGAAAACAAGAAAAGACAACACAAAAACAACAATATTTTATTATCAATTTATAGATTAATTTTTTTATAAAAATAAAATAATATATTATAAAAGCATCATTATATTTTTTGATTTATAGACAAGCAAAAACTTTTTTAACCTTCCACCAAAAACACAGGCACAACACAACACACAACACCAAGAAAACAAGACATAATAACATGATAAACTATAGACAACTAAAAGCCGATACAACCTAAAGACAAATAACAGGTATTAAAGAATAAGGATTCTAAAAAAGTAATTAAAATAGATTCTAAAAGCCGATATATATGGATTAATAAACGGATACAAAAAAAGATTATATTTAAAAATAATATATGATACAAAAAGACATTGACAAATAAAGAAAAAAAATAATATTTTTTTATTAAAAAACTATTGACAATATTATATTATTATGATACAATATAATTGTAAAAAGTTAAAAGTGATATATCTTTATTAGAGCGGATTCAATAACAGGGGATTCAATAAAGGAGGTAGAAAAAAAGAATCATGACTAAAAAAAGATATAAACTAAAGACGGCATATAAAATATTATTATACATGATTATATTACTATTATTATTATATAACATGACTTATAATAATATATCCATGTTAGATATAACACTATATTACATTATATTATATCAGTTATTAAAGAGCATAAAAAAAGAAGACGACCGCTAAAAATTGACGACTTGCGGGGTCTTCCATAACAACCGCCGATTATAAGATATATTACAACCGACTTTTTACATTATAACATAATAAAATAAAAATGTAAAGGAGTAAAAAAATATTATGACTAAAAAAGAAATAGAAAAGCAATTTATAAAGAATCAAAAAAAGATAGACAATAAAAAAACGGACAAGGAGACAAGAAAGCAACTAATTAATAAAAATGATGATTTATTGGCTTTATATAATGCAATTAATTATTATGAGGAGCAACAAAAAGAAAACGAGAAAAACGGGGACACAATAAAAAGAAGAGATTTAATTTTTAAAATGATTGAGCAAGTAAAAAACATTAAAAGCATGATTTTAAAAGATAAAACACCGCAAGAAATAAAAGATTTATACAACGATTATTTTAACGACTTAATATTTACACCATGTAAAGAAGATTTACAAGAAATGAAATACTGGATTTAATAAGGGGGTGAAAAAGTGGAAATATTAACTAAAAAAATTAACGGGTTTAATTATCAATTTAATTGTAAAACATACGAAAATTACTATAATTGGGGGCATAAAGTACAATTTATAGTAAACAATAGAATAGTACCAGAATATAAAATAACTTATTACAACAGGACTTGGGAAAGTTTTCAATATCAGACTTGCATGCGTGGAGCAATTAACGATTATTACAACATACAATTTAATTTTTACTTAATGGATTATAAAAACATAAACGGCATAACAAGATTAACAAAAGAAAAAAAAGAGGATTTACAAAAGCAATTTAACAAAAAAGACGACATAAAAAGTTTACTAAAATTAAAAAAGATTATAAACGGCAACGGACACGAGCTAAAAAGACAATACATAAACGAAGGATTTTAAAACGGAGGATTTAAAAAGTGATAAATGACGAGCAATTAAAAAAATGGATTAAAACGGGGGCAACATTAACCAGAGATTTACAGGAGGCAACTCTAAAAAATGGCTTTATGTGTAGTCTTTACGGATTCGAGAAAACGCACCAACCAACCGACATTAACGAGATAAAGGCGGACATTATAACATATAAACACCTACTAAAAGCGGGGCAATATGTTGGATTATGGCAAGATAACGGGCTTATTTATGTTGACATTTCAAGACATTATAACAATAAACAAGATGCAATTAAAAACGGGATAAAAAATAAACAACTTGCTATTTATGATTTAAAGAATAAAAAAGACATTAAATTATTACAAAAAACGTGGATTCTATACAAATATAATAAAATTAACCATGATTTAAGATACATAAAAGAATATTACACGATAAAAGACATGACCGAGGATTTACAAAAAAGTTATAGAGTATTAAAAAATTACATAATTAAAGACATTGACAACGGAATAAAAGAGTTATTACAAGATAAATATATAATTGGCTTATCTAGTGAATATATGCGTTATATAAACGAGATAAACGAGGGATAAAAAATTATAAAATAACATTGGACCAAAAAACAATGTTATTTTTTTATTATATAAACAACTTAACATAATATAACTACCTATTCTATGGCATTTTAACGGCTATTTAACGGGCTTTTATTGTTTTAATATGTTTATATTAACGGCTTATAAACGGCTTTTAGATAATATTTATTGGCTTTTATCCATATAATAACGGCTTTTTTATATCCTATTATTTAATTATTTATAATTATTTTAAATAAAAACATAAAAAAGCATTACTGACAAAAAACCATGGTATTATTAACGAGTCAAGCGGATATTATAGCCACTTGAATTGTTATTTTATAATTTTTTTATAGAAGATTAAAGAAGAGAATCACGACCACAACAGGAGCAAAAAAAGAGCATAAAAGAGCATAAACGAGCGGACAGGATGAAAAGAATCTTTTTTAAAAAACTTCTCTAATCTTCTTCCCCTACTTTTTGGAAAAACTTTTTCCACGTGCGTGCGTGCGACTAAAGAAAAACAACGTAAAATTGAGTAGAATCTTCTTCCGTACGTGCGTGCATGATAAAAAATGATAAAAAAATAAAGTTTTTTCATAAAAAGGCATTACTGAGGAAAAACGATGATAAACTGATGATGAAAAACGGAGGAAATATGATAAAATATCAAGATTTAATAACAATTTACGATAAAAAAAACAATTATGAAATAAATATTACACAAGTAAAGGCTTATTTTTACGGCTATTATGTTTTAACTATAAAAGACGATAAAAATAATGAGGATTTAAAGACAATTTTTAATAAAAACGATTTAATAAATATTTATAATTTTATAAACAACGATATTATAACGAGTGATAAAACATTTGAGGAAAGAAGACAATTTATAAATGATTATTATTATAAAAATATAGTAAAGAAAGAGGAAAAATAAAATTGCCCCTCCCCTATTTTTCTACCGATGAAAAAAGGGGTGGTGGGGTACAAAAATGGAGGTAAAAATATGTTTATTATAAGTAAAACGATTAAAGGACAAGAATATTTATATTCTAACAAGTTTACTATTCTATGTAATAGCAAGAAACAGGCGGATAAATTGGCGGAGCATTTAAACCTACACAACGAGGATTCTATGGGGGATTTTAAATTAAAAGACAATGAAATATGGTATACCTACGAGATAGACCAATATGATACTCCCCCTCGTTATAAATTAAGTTGCACCAAAAATAAAATATCTATAAAGGAAATATGGTAGGAGGTATATATGAGATTAACTATAGAAGAAATTGAGGAAATATTAAGACGAGAGTATGACATTGATGAGGATGATGAGTGGTCTATGGAGTGCGGTTGTTATATTAACGGGACATGGCTATCCATTAGAAATATTTTATCCGCATTAGAAGAAAAAGGTCGTTATTTATAGGAGGCTATTATGGTAAAAGTAAATAAAAAAATGTTAGACGATTTTTTAAAGATTATGGATGATTATAACGAGTTTATATTCATGGATGACGAGGATTATTTAATGAATCAATTACAGGCTTGTTTAAATACACAAGGGTATTGGAGCGGTTGTGCTATAAGAGTATATTATGACGAGGATACTAAAGAGTTTTACACCGCAAGTAGATTTTAGGAGGTATTTATGGAAAAAATAACTATTGATGATATTAAGGATTTAGGATTTACAAGAGTAGAAAAAGTAATTAATACAGGACTACAATTAAGTGATGAAGGCATTAGAAAAATAATAAAGTTTAACGAGCAAAATGATTACGAGTATACCATTATTTATGACGAGCATAATTTAGTGGATAGCGGTAATATTATTGCTTTAATAAGACACGACTATATTATGAGTGTTAGAGGTGGTATTGGAGCGACTGATTCACTTGTATTTAAACACAAGTATTTAGTTGATAGAGAAAAGGGGGTAAAATAATATGTTTTTAGTAAAGTATACTATTGATGATATAGAGGAGTTTTCTATCTATTATAACAATAAATACGGGTGGGAGGCTTTTCACAATGATACTTTTTCCCCCTTTACTAAAGATTTAATGCTTTTAAAATTATCTGTTAGTGGGGATACTTATAAAGAAAAAAAAGACAATGCTATTGAGTTGGCAAAAGACTATCAATATAACTTTTCAAGTTTATCATGGAGTTATGGGGAGTTAGTTGAAATTAATACATTTTTTGAGACTATAGGCAAGAGATACGGACTTTTACAGGAGTATAGAGAAAACGGGATTATTTAGGAGGTAGAATAATATGACATTTGATTTATCATGTATTTATGATTCAAGACAAAACTTTTATGGTAAAGCACGAGTAGAGGTTGTTTCTAACAACAATGTGGTGGATTATAGATTATATTCTTACGGGACACTTGTCGGTAAAAAGACACAAGTTTACGGGACAGGAGTAATTACTTACAATTATTTTGGTAAATATTCACAAACGACCACAAGACACCAAAAAGAGTTTTTTAGACAATGTGGATTAACGTGGGATGAAATTGACAAGTTATTTAAAGAAGGCTCTTTGATTAAGGAGGTTAAATAATGATAAGTAAAGATATGTTAGGTAAAATTATAGATTCTTTATCTAGTATGATAAATTATGCGGATGACGGGGCTATCCCCCGTGATGACGAGGATTATAAAGACTTTTTTGAGAGTGTTGACGAGGCTTGTGATATATTGGATAAACTTAACGAGATTTATTCATTAAGTTGCTACTCTTTTATTGATAATAAACAGGTAAAAGAGATATGGGATAGAAAACACAATTATGACGAGGAGGATTAATTATGTATAAAACTACAGGATACATGGCTTGTCTTGACAATGCTAACTACACCATGGAGGTTGACATGGATGATTTAATGATTATGTGTGATAATTTAATTAATTTACTAAAAACATATAACATTGATGATGATGAAATACTAGAGGCTATTAATGACGAGTTGGATTTAGATATAAAGAAGGTGGATTAATATGAGTTTACGAGAAAAATATATTGATGAAATAGACTATTTACAGGATTTATTGTGTGTTGTTAGAGATAGAAACGAGCAATGGGATAGTATAACCGAGTACGATAGTGTATGTGGGGATATATGCGACTATCAAGACAATGATTTTGAGGATTTTGAAACTGATGAAGATTTAAAAGAGTTTATAGACTATTTAAAAGATTTAATTATAAGTGGTATAAATGAATAAATACGATACAATGCACAATAGCATTATGAAAAATATACAGGAGTTAGAGGGGGGACTCCCCCTACTCCATTCAATTAAGGAGGTAATAGAATAATGGGAAAAATATACGACAATGATACTTGTTTATTGGGGAGCAAAAAAGACATTATTAAGGACACCAAAAAGACTTTAAAAGAGTTTAAAAAGTGTGGGGATGATTATGTATGTGATACTTGCTTTCTAATACTTGATGCAATAAAAAAATATAATGATGATGATATGTTATGTGTCAATTATGAAGGATTATTTTTTAAAGTTATATGTTGGACTAAAGACGATATGAGGGAGGTAAAATAATGAAAAAATATAGACAAGTAGACATTACTAAAATATATGAAGAAGACGGACACGAGCAAGAATCTATCCGTGAAACACTCCATACTATAAAGAGTTGGGACGAGTTAACTGATGAAGAAAAAGAAGAAGAAATTGATAGACATAAAGAAGATATTTACATGAGATACCAAGACGATTTATACGAGGAGTATAAAATGGAGTTAGACAATTTAAGATACGAGTTTAAAAACATTTCCTTTGATGAGGTCTACCTAGATAGCAATAGTCAGGGGGGGTGGATAGACTCCATTAAAGGATTTAAGATTAATGATGAAGGCATTAATATCTATGGGGAAAACCTATGGGTTGATAGTGTTGACTTTACTATTAGAAGATATATAGAAGACTTTGACATAATTGTTGATGATTATTATGTTGATGCGGATAAAATGACAAGAATCATGGAAACAAAAAAATACAAAAATTGGCTAGATGGTATTAAAAACGATATTCAAAAATGGGTAGACAGGGTAAACGAATCTAGTAAATATATATTAACTAGAGAATATTGTTATCCATATAATATCCATGATGATGAAGATAAAGAGTGGCTAGATATGTATTTTGAAGATATGGATTTTGAATCTGTGGAAACTTTGCACGAGGATAATGTGTGTTAAAGGGGGGGTAGGTATATATGGATAAAAAAATTATTTTTACTGATGAAGAGAAAGCATTATTAAAAGAGGTTGCAGAGAGTTTATCTCTTGATTTATTAGAACAAGAATATATTGCAATTATGATTATGGAAAACAACATTGATTTTATATATAATCGTGAGTTTAGAAAATTATTATTTAAAACGTTAAGAGAATATGAAAACGAGTTGAATAGTGTAATTTGTAATAAAAAACACGAGGAGGAAAAATAATGAAAAAAATAGACATATTAAAAAATGTATATAATGACATTAGTTATGAGATTAATGGTATATGGGATAATAGTATTGAAGAAGATAGTGAAAGAGTTGAGCAATTATCAAAAATATTAGATAAATGTGATGAAGAATTAAAAAACGATTTAATTGATATTATACAGGTATATTGCTATAGATTATATGAAGATTTAGATTTATTAGATTTATTAAATAGCGAATTAAAAGAAGATGAAATACCATTTTAATGGGGGGGTGGTACTATGTTAGAAAAGATTTATGAAACTGAAGATTTCGTTATATGGAAAGATAATAAAGGCTTTGATTTTCAATATGACATAGAAAATAAAACGAGTGATTTATTAACTATAAACATGACGGATTTTGATTATCAAATAATTGTAAAAGATTGGGTTGGATTTTTCAACAATGAAGAGTACATTATAGAAGATATTATTACAGGGAAATATGAATTATTAAAGGAGGAGTTTTAATGACAGGTAATTTTAATTTACATGATTATTTAATACAATTTATAGAGGACAATAAAGTAAAATACGATATATCCTACGGGGGTAGTATTGAAAGTTTATATGAATTACTAGACGAGATTAAACAAGAATATGAGGGATTAGATAATGAGTAAATATGCAAGTAAAGAAGAATTAACAAGAGTTGCAAGAGCATATTGCAAAAAAATGGGATATGAGTTTATTTTTGCTAACGAGTATAAGTTCGGTTTTGAGACAAAAGACGGGGGGCTATATACTATGCACTTTGTTGATTTAGAAGAAAAATTAAAGGAATTAAAGGAGGAAAAATAATGGATAATAATAAACATTGGGTAGAAGAATTAATGGATACCTATGAATCATGGGAAGACTTAGTTAAGGATTTAATTATAGATAGATTAGAGCAATATAAAGACCAAAAAATATATGCTTGTGATTTAGGATACAAGTTATTTGAGGGGGAAAATGTAGACGGCTCATTTACCTACTCTACTTATTGGAGTATCGAACTTATACATAAATATTGGGATGACTTTGGGGATTTATATGAAAACTTTGTAAACATGACAGGTTGCAATTTGAATCCATTTGAAAGTGCGGAGGCATTTGTAGTAAATATGTTATTAGAACAATCAAACAAAATAATTGGTAATTTAGATTATATTATTAAACATTGGGATAACGAGATTATTTTAGATAAAAAAACAATTAATAAGATTGTAAAGGAGTTGAAAAATAATGAATAAGAAAACTAGATTAAATGCTATTAAACGAGTAGCAAGCAAAAAGACTCATACGAATCCTGTATTAACGGGATATGGGATTTTTGGGGAGTATAAATGCGTAACGGACTCCTACCATGCTATTATGATTAAAGAAGAAAATATTCCCTTACCATTAGTTATTACTAATGATGAAATTAAACAATATGGTATAGATATTAAAAAATATCATGATGAACACGGGGTAGGCTCTATCATTTATGCAAAGTATCCTAGTGTAATAATGAATTATTTTAATGGAAACTTTGATAGAAATAACGAATTAACTATTGATTATGATGATTTAAAGGAGTTTATTAAGAATCATAAAGGTCGTGAAATGGCTTTATATAAACTTGGCGGTAGTCAATATCAAGCAAAGTTTTTAAAGAATATGTTAGATATTATTGGTAAAGATAGTAAAATCTACTATCAAGGCGAATTACAACCATTATACTTTGAAAACGAAGATAAAGAATTAGGGTTAGTTTTACCTGTGCGTACATATTAAAAAGTGGGGGGTGGGGTCTATTCCCTTCCCTTCCATTTAAAATGATGATATAATATTATAATAGAGAGGTTTTTAAAATGAGTGATAAAGATATAATTAGAATTACAAAAGTAAATAATGTGCAAATTGAAAACACACACAACGGGATTTTATTCCCACTACAAAATGTTTTAGAGGTAGAAGATAGACAGGGAAATGTTAGAACACTAGATTTAATAGCGGATAGAGATATGACTGATATTGAATACTTTGTCGTACACGAATCCTCTAAAACCACAAGAAAAGATTTATTCAAAGAAGAAGATTAATGTTGAAAAAAGAAAGGAAATATGGTATAATATGACCGATTTATGAGGTGATTTATGATTTATTGTTATATAAGAGTTTCAAGAGATTCACAAGAGTTTAATAGACAAATACAAATATTTAAGGATAGAGGCTATATAAATAATAATAATTGTACTTACGTGGAAGAAAAGTTTACAGGAACAAAAATCAATCGTCCTGTATTTGATGAACTTATGGCTACTATGGTGGAGGGTGATACCTTAATAGTAGAAAGTTTATCTCGTCTTTCTCGTGGTGGAGTTATTAGAACATTAGAATTAATAACTGATTTAGTACAAAAAAGAAAAATTAACGTAATTATTTTTAAAGAAGGATTCGAGTTAAGGGCTGGGGAACAACCAAACTCTACCACAAGTTTATTACTAGGTATTTTCTCGGTACTAGGACAATTTGAACGAGACATTATAAGTGAAAGAACTAAAGAAGGATTAAGAGCGGTACGTGAAAGTGGGAAGAAACTAGGTAGAGCATATTCCGATAGGTCTACTCGTGAAAACTTTATTAAGGTATTACAATATATGGTAGATACTAATACAGGTATGAGAGCGGCTTGTTCGATATTAAATGTTCCATTAGTATCGTTCGAGAGAAAAATAAAATTATGTTATGCTAGATATGGAACTAAAGATTATAAAGAGATTCTAGCAAAGTTACAGGAGGATTTAGATTGGGATTTGTATTAATAGTAATACTTGCTTTATGGTGTGCTTTGTGTGAGTTTGCTAAAAAAAAATAGAGGATTTATTTAATCCTCTTTTTCTTCATATTCCGCATTAATAATATTATCTTTTGATAGGTCGGCAAGTCGCTTATTAATATCTTCTAAGTTGGCTATCTTTTTATGCTCTACCACAATCGGTTGAACTTGCTCTACTTTGCCCATTGATTTTTGTAAATAGATACTAGATATTTCCTTTGTTTCACCTGTTAGGGAGGAGGTGGCTAGGACTCCTAATAAATATGAGTGTATATAACTCATAATATCTTTCCTATCCGCATCCACTAGATAATTGTTATAAGTATCCCTACTTATCCCCATAAAGTTAGCAAAACTTTCTACTGTGGGGGGAAAGGGCTTAATTTCATTTATCTTATTAATCATATCTAGGTATAAGTCGAATCCAATGCTTAATTCTTGGGGGGTGTACCCTACACTCCTACCCAAAGCATTTTCAAGTAAACTTCCCTTCGCAATATATGACATGATTTGTATATTACTAATATCTTTTTCTTTTAATAAACTAAGAATTAACTCCGTAGTTTTTTCCATTTTTTCTTTTAAGTTGGGGAGTAGCATCCCCTTTGATTCCTCTTTGATTTCTTGAATCATTTTTTGCTTAGCCATTTCTTTTTTATCACTGTTTTCTAGGGTGGCTGCTACCCTCTTATTTATACTTTCTTGAGAAAACTTTTTCACGCACACTCACCTCTTTGTTGTTCTTCCATTTAAACGGGGACTACCCGTCTGAAAATCCGAATACTCCCATAAATCTTTTTCTAATTGGCTATAATAGTTATCTTTGTTGTTATTTTTTGCTTTATAAAGCCACAAAATATAATCATCAAAATAAATGAAAGTAGTCCCATACTTTCTATTAATAAACGTAATAAACTTTGTATCTATTTTGCTTATATAACTCATTATACCTTCCTTTTCATTATATAGGAGCATCATAGAGGGAAAGGGGGTGTGCTACCCTCTATGACACCATAAATATACCCTATAATCTACTCTCATTTCACTATCATTCCAATAAATCTTTGATTTTTGAATAATATCTCCATATAGCCGATAAACTATTTGGCTTAATATCTCTATAATAATTCTCTTTTGCAACGTCTTCTACTGCTTTAGTGGGGGGGAGACCTCCCAGTATCTTCGCAAATAGACGACAGCATATATCATTTGATGATATATTACTTAGGACACTACGGTACTTTGACAGTAGTGTTTTTTTATTGCTTACCTCTATTTCTAGGAGTTGTTGCATCTTAATATCGTCCGTTCTTTTCATTAACCCCTCTAATGCAATAATTTCCATTTCAAAATTATCCATATATTTTATACAATCCTCCATTTTGCTCCTTAAATTATTAATTACGTTTTATTACATACCATTTTCCGTCTTTTCGTATCTTCTTAAAGTATTTGATATTGTAATAAATGTATTGTGGGGGCTTGTCAAAGAAATCGGCACATTCAAATGAAGTGGGGAACACTTTTAACAAGTTCCCGTTTGTGTCATACATAAATACTTTCTTGGTATTAACTAAACTTTTCATTTTATTTCTCCTTTTACTAATTTATCATACAAACTACCCTCTCGAGGATAATTATAGTGATATGCTACTACTCTTGTAAACTTTTCGGTTGGTTTTTTCTTTAGTAACTCTTCACTTAAATACCAATCTTCCCCTGCTTGTATTTCAGGACACCTTATGTCTCCTAAAAAATCTCTTCTAATCAACCTAGCACAGCCAGAACAAAAACCTCTTCTACTACTTTCGTCTATAGCAAATACTAAGCCATCATTAACTTGCATATCAATATAAACTATATCTTTTCCGTCAAGTTGATTAATTACTTTGTTGTATTTGTTAGTGTATAAATAATCATCGCTATCTAATTGTGTAACATACATACCTTTAGCATTATCGAATCCCGTATTTTTAGCAGCACCCAAACCCATATTCCAACCATGTCTTATTACTCTAACATTTTGAAATAAATGACTAAATATCCACTTATTAATTACGTTTGGTGTCTCATCAGTTGAGCCATCATCAACAATTAATATTTCAATATCACTCCTTTGGGGTATGCTATCTAGTGCTTTATCTACTTCAGGATAATTGTATACAGGAACTATTATAGTTAATAGAATATTATCCATTAATCATCCTTCCCCACTTTTAAACAACAAGCAAGAAAAAAACCTATACTTGCACCAATTATAAAACTTAATACTATTATTCCTATCATTTATCTTTACCTCTTAATTCTTCCTTAAATACTTGTTTATAAAAGCATTTATCTTCTGTCATTAAATTTTTATAAAAATTATATGCCATTTTATAATCACTAAATACTTCAAATTTTGTTTTAAAACTTCCATAATACTTTGGAAATATTGTAAATGCTACTATATATGACCTATTTTTCATCATTACCTCTTAATATATTTAATAAATCATTACTTGCTGTTTCATCACTAACATTTTGTATTTCTAGTTCTTCTTCCATATTATAATCGTATGTTGTTTCATATAATGGTGTATTTTCTATATATTCTATTGCTTTATCTATTTTCTTGTTTGCTTTTTCTATTTTCTTGTTTGCTTTTTCTAATTTTTCTTCACTTTTTTTGTATTGTTTAGCACATATTGATAAATCATTTTTTAATATTTCATTTATATTATTTTGCTTTAATGTTTCATTTTGCTTTTTTAATCTAATTACTTCATTGTATAGTTCTAACCCTTCTTTTGCTGTTTCACTTCCATAATAATCAATACTATTTAATTCTTCTGTTAGACTATCTTTTATTTCTTGTAATCTTTCTTCACTCATTATCTTCGAACCTCTTTCGAACCATTTCTACCTTATCTAAGGTATCAACGTCCATAGTTCCGTCATCAACACATACATAAGTTTCATCCAAAACCTGTTGAACATTAATGTCTAAGCCGTTTAAATAACGATACAGTTCCCATACAATAGGCATACGTTTAGTTAATCCATCGTCTTGCATTTTCTTTACCGCCTCTATACCTTCCATAAAAGCCTTATAATCGACCACTTTATAAGCAAATGGTTCTCCCCAATTCTCGTGATTCTCGTTTTTAGCATCACTTGTACCAAATAAGGTGTTTTTAGTACATTCTAAGTCCACTATCGTGCGAATTGCCTCTTCAGTATAATATACGTCTCCAAACATGAAACACACTTTCTCGGTAGGCTTAAATAGTGGAAAAAAGGCATCCAACCAATATCCATATTGAATACCGTCCTCCACTTTGTATGAATTGTAATGTTTTAGCCTAGGGGCATCGCTATAATCAAACCTTTTATCGTTGCTAGTAATGTATATGTCTTTTATTCCGTTTTCCCTTAACAAACGAATTGTTCTATCTACTAAACACTCACCATTAATTACAGTTAATTGTTTTGGTGTTTCAAAGTCTTGATATTGACCACCTGCCATAATAACGTAAATAATAATTATCACTCCTTTACATAATACTTCCAATGATAACCACTAGCAGTTTTTCTAATTCCTCTACAAACCAAATAAACACTATTAGGAATAAAATTATCTTTTTTTAATTCTTTGTGTCCATAATATACTTTATTGGTTTCAATACATACTATTGGTTTTATCATATTCTTATAATGTTCTTTTTGTTTATCAGTTAAGCCATGTTCTAAATATCTTTTTCTTTTTGTTGCGTTGGCTTTCTCAATAGTTTTTCTACTAATTTTCTTACCTTTTTCACTGTTGCTTATTTTTATTTTTTGCTCCTCTGTTATTATTGGTGCAAAGCCACCTTCGCTAATATTAAAGCCATATTCTTTTAAATTAGAACTAAATATTTTTATTAGTTCTTTTTCTTTTTCTTGTGCTTCCTCTCTAGTAAGATTTTTAAACAAAACGATATGTTCAAAAGATTTCCAACCATATTTTTTAATCGCATTATAGAAATAACTTGAACGAATATAACCTAAACCATTTTGCCATCTTTTAGTAAGTTCTTGCTTTGTTATACCTATATATACTCTATTATCTCTTTTCAAACGATGAAGATATATGGTATATTCCCTCATTTAATCACCTATCCAATATGTATATGTTGCTATTACCTCTTTTGGAACTACTCCTTTTAGAATATATTCTCCACTTTTAAACTTTTTTTTCCATATTTCTAATTCTCGTTCAGTTTCAGCAATTCTAGGAACTACTATTCCACCATAATCATCAGGACTTATATCAATAAATAACAAATCTAAAGCATCAATTAAATCTTCTATATTAGAACTTTGTCTAACTTTATCTAATTCAATTTGTGGTGTAACAAATATTCTGTTTGTTAAAGGCATATCTTTTCTTTCATTACCTTCATTATCAGTAAACCAACATATATTATTATCAAAAACATATAGGTCATCACCCAATGTGTTTTGCTCAATTTTAACAAACTTGGCAAAACCATATTTGTTTCTTATATAATCTCCAACTTTCATATTTCCTCTATTACTGTTTTCTTCTTTTTAGGTTTCTTTTTAGTTATGTTATTTATACAATTCTCTTCTACTTCAGCAAGATATTTGTTGGCTTTCCATTTAGGTAAACTACAAGTGTGTTGAAACCAAGCCCATAAAAATGCTTTAACAGGGTCATAATCATCGTCAGGACTCTTTTTTATTTTGGTTATTTTACCATCTTCCCACACCAATACACAAACCTTATCATTGATTATATATTTTTTTGGTAAATCAAATGTTATTAATTCTGGGTCTACGTCAAATGGGGATTTCCACTCTTTCCAAACCGCTGGAATTGGATATGTTGTTGGTAAATATGTTATTCCCTTTATAGTTATATTACCGTCACTATCTCCCTCAATACTTTCTATTTTTTGATACATATCTTTTCCATAACTTAGTCCACCAGTAGTTGTAGTTAAATATAATTTACCTTCACAATTTCTATTTGGAAACATTTTAATCACTCTCCTTTAATTTTGATTTAATTTCTTTAATCTATAACTCCACCAAATATTTTAATTAGTTCTTTTTCTTCTTCAGTTAAACGATTTTTTAAGATTTTCTTTAATAAATCATTATTGGTATTTTCAATATTATTTTCATGTTTAGTAAACATTGTTTCAGGTTCTTTTTTCTCCGTAAAATATTCAATGCTACCTCTTATAACCTTATCACTTGGTATAGTAATTACATTTATATCGTCTTCTTTTGGTTCTATAGGAATTGTAAACTCTTCAGTATTTTTAATAACTGTTGGCTTTGTCTCTTTAATATTAGCATTTACAAAGTTATATAATTTTTGTAATGTTCTCTTAGTATAATGTCTCTTATTTATTAAATGACTTACAGTTGTTACTCCTACACCTAATTTCTTACATAAATCTTCATTTCGAAGTCCGTTTTCTTTCATGTATTGTTTAAGGTTGAAATCAGCAAACCATTTAAAATATTTGTTTTTATAATTACCATTTTTAATTGGCCTTCTTTCAGTTGGAAATATCTTTGTTTCTATAGGTGTTTCTCTTTTATATTTTTCTACATTTCCATTAACTAAAATATCATATAATTGTTCAATAAATTGTGCTTGCTTTTCATAATTAATTTCGTGATTATCATAATTAGTTTTACCAGTTAAGCAATTATAAAACCACTTAGATGCTCTTTCTCCTTCAAGTATAATGTCATAATTTCTTTCAAACTCTACCCTTGTTTTTAATTTTAGTGTATTTAATAATAGTTCAGGGGTATATACATTTTCATACCAATCTCTTGGATTTTCTCGACTTTGATATTTAATCTCAGCCGCTTTTATCTTTGCATTTTCAATATTTCTTTCTACCTCTTGATGCTTACTAAACATATTTTTTCTTAATAAATCTCCTAACCCCATTTCATACTCACCCTCTTTTCCATAAATGAAGTTTTTAACTACCTCGTAAGGTATATCAATTAATTCCGCATACTGTTTAGGATTTAATCCTAATTGTTGCATTTGTTTTACATAAATATTACTCATTTTCGCTCCTTTTCCCTTTATTGTGAATTATGTTTTTTAATCCACGCTGCAAAGTGTCTATAACAATCTTTGCAAAAATCATACTTTCTAACTGTTTGATGCCCACCAACATAGGAGATACCATAAAGTTGTTTAGCCAATCTTATGGTATCTTTGTTTTCTAGTTGCTTATGGCATATTACACATTTGTATTCGACTTTCTTGATTTTTTCTTTACCCCCTTGCTTTGTAATTCTTTCTTTGCATCACTTAATTGTTGATTCTTTGAATCTAACCTATCTAACAATATTTTAATTAAATTATCCTTTTCTTTTCCAATAACTGTACGTTCGTCAAGTACTTTCTTTAGACGTTCAATTTCGTTATCTTTAGCCACACATTCTTGCTCTTTAATTGCATCGTAATTCTTGTTGGTTTTATAATTTCTCATGTATTTATACCACTCAACGAATCCGCCCCACATTTTTCTAAACTCCTCTTTCATAACTATTCCTCTCTTAATTTGAAGACACTTACTGTCTTTCCACTAAACTCACATTTAGTTTTTCCAACAACCTCTACTTCACCAGAGATACATAGTTCAGTCAAACGAGGACTTGAGTAGTTTCTCTCGGAAGTAGGAATATAACCTTTTTTAAACATGATGACAGCAATTTGTTTGGCGGTTAATTCTCCCCACTCAGATAATATCTCTTTAATTTGAGCATATCTTTTTTGCTTATCAACTTGGTCATAACTCTCTTTTCTAGTTTCAAAAGTAGTTATTTCACCATAATTTCTTTCCTTCATAATTCACTCCTTATCTCGTTTCTTTAAACTCAAAACCCTCATACTTGTAAAGCAATAGTTTCTTTTTTATTTGATATTCTTTAGTCTTAAAGCCTTTAACGTCTTCCACTATTACTTTGTCCCCTATTTTGTATCTAAAATCCGCTACATACGTAATAGGGCGATATTTCTTTCCGTCTCTTGTAAATCCTTCTTGTAATATAAATGCAGGTTGCAATTCTAAGTTGGATATTTTTTCTTGTTTTAGCATCTCTTTAAGTTTTAGATAACGATTACCTTCCATTTTACTTGGAAAGTCATGACCGTCTATTAAAACGTGCTTACTTTTGTACTTCACTAGACCTCTTTTCTCCCTTTTTTAACCTAGTGCTTTTCCTTTCTTTTTTATTTGTTTCCGCTAATAATTTTGCATAATATATTTGGTCTTCATTTAACACTTTGTGATAAACTTTTTTGTTTTCTACTATCATGTAATTAATTAAAATTAACATTGGTAGTAAAACCATTAATGCTCCCCAACAAAAATAAGATAATGTTGTTGAGTGTTTAAATAGATTTAAAACACACAAACCCAAGATAATTAAATTAGCAATAATTGTATATCTAGTTAATATTGTTAGAGCATTATATTCTCTATGTTCCTTTACAAACTTATCTAATTGTTCATCAGTGTTGTCATTACTATTCATTATAGGTCTATAAGAACCACTTCTCATTAACACCCAACCATCATGAGTTGGAAATAGTAAATAATTACTACCTAACTTATAATTAATTTTTAAACTTTTCTTTATGTCCATAATTCCTCCTAAAATGGTAAATCATCATCAACTGACATTTGTCTTCCAAAATCAGCGAATGGGTCATTACTTAGTTTTTGTTTAGGTTTTTCCTCAACCTTTGGTTTTTCCTCTTTTTCTTCTTTGGTAGAATTACTTCTATCAAACTCTACTGTTTCTACAATAACGTCAGTAGTATAAACCTTCTTTCCGTCTCTATCATCATAACTACCTGTTTGAATATGCCCAATAACAATAATTCCACTACCTTTGTGAAAGTATTTGCCTAACATTTCGGCGATTTTGTTATAAGCAAGACAGTTAATAAAATCAGAATCATACTCCCCGTCAGCATTTTTGAAATCTCTACGAACGGCTATTCCAAAACGAGCCATCCAATTTCCGTTGCTAGATTGTTTTGTTTCTACGTCTCGAGTTAAATTACCTCTTAAAAACACTTTGTTCATTTTCTTCTCTCTTCCTTTCAATCAAAGTTTTCTTCATTAAATCTCTAAATCTCCATAATTCCGTTGGATAAACTTTATGACCGCATCTATTACATATTGCTGGGAAATTATGGTGAAAATGCAAAACCTCCCCACATTTACACTCTACAATCGAATAAGTAGTAGGTAGTCTAAAGTCATCCAATTTCATATACCTAACCTTATCCTTTCAATGTAGTCATCATCAATTTCATTATCTTTGTTTTCTAATAAATTGATTTTTTCTTTTAAACATTCTACTTCGCTATCTAAATCTTCTATAGTTGCTAATAAATCATTTATTGAAATGCGGTCTTTAGAAAAATGTTCTCCCAACCATTTGTTTATATCTTCTTTCATTATGAACACATTATCAAAGTTGTCATAAAATATTTGCATAACTAGAACACCTCTTTCTCTAAATAATCTAATTCACTAGGTCTAATCTTATATTTCATACAATGGAGCATATATTTGACTCTTTTCTTAATTTCGTTAATAGCCTCATCGTCTCTTTTAATTCGGATTTGTTTATTATGTAAATCAGTAATTGTTACCATAATTGGATTTTCTTGTTCCTCATCGGTTAGTGTGTTTATATTAAATACACCTTCATCCGCATCCATTACATATATTTGAGTTTGTAATTGATAGTAATATGATTTAGGAATGATTAATTTAATTCCTTCATACTCCGCATTACCACTTCTCTTAGCAATCCATGATAACCAAGTCTTCTCGTTTATAACTTTATTTTCAACAGGAATACCAAAGTCAGGCTCATAAGCATCCGTGCTTGCTACCAAACCAATTATTTCTTTAGAAGGAATACGAGCATTATAAACAAGTTTTAAATTATTTGTTCTTTCGTAATATTTCAAACACTCCTCTTCTAAAATGTTTCCCGCCATAATTGCATCATTGTCTATCTCTTGATAATCTTGTAAGCCAATCTTTAATTCCCACAAATCCTGTGCATCTTGGCTATCAAAATTAAATAACTTATATACTTCAGATGCTCCTATTTGCTTTCTTCTTTCTTCTCTTTCTTCAATACTAAGCATCTTTCTTTTTCTTCTCGCTTTCTTTTTCGATTAATTCCATTTGCTCTAGTAATGTTTTACATTTCTCATTATCACTATAATTTTTTACGAAGTCGTCTTTATTAGTCCCTAGTATTTCATAAATCTTTTCTTGTGTTTGATATTTTTTAAGCATCTTATCAAATATCTTTTTAACTTTAGTTTGAGTAGCACTTAATTTCTTTTGCTCCTCTTCTTTTTCCATAGCACTTCTAATAGCATCAGGGTCATCCTTTGTAGTAGCACTATTGAAATATTTAAGTAGAAAATATCTATTTGTATATGTAAGTCCACTTCCCATAGCCTGACTACCGTCCGCTTGTTGTCCTACCATATACCAGTAATTTACTTCTTTCTCGTTACTATCTAAATCTTCCCAAGTAAATGTCATTTCACTATGTACTACTATGTCAGTCTTGTTTTGACCTTTAGCGTTTTCATAAGTGACAGGAAACACATTGGTTGTTTGAGGTACAAAATTAGGTATCAATCTAACTCTTAACTCGTCCATTTTAGTATTTACTTTAAGTAGAATACTTTCCTCATCAACAAAGGTATATCCATGACCTTCACTATTCTTTTGTAAAATACTTACTTCTTTTTTTATTTCATTTAATTTTTCTTTTAAGTTCAACTTTACTTCTTCCTTATCTTCCATTATTTATCCTCTCTTATCGTTACTTTTCGTTCACCAATATAAACTTTCTCTTGTAAAATATCTTGTATTAATTTCATTGAAGTCATTCCCATTTCATCAACATAACAACCTTTAACTCCGTCAGGTGTTACTCTTTCTTCATCCCATTTCATGTGGAGTAAAACTTCATCACCCAAATCCATTACTAAAGGTTTTCTTTGTTTAATAACCTCTAATAAGTTCTTGTAATTCTCGTTCATCCTCATCAGTTCTTTCCCTTTCCTTAAAATCTTTATCCCACCAATCAGGTAGTTTAGAATTATCTTGTTTACTTTCGTGTTGCTCCCAAGTTCTAACACAAGCCTTCCAATCTTTCATTTTGTTTTTACCTATCATCCAGTTCTTACTTTCGTAAAAATCATAAAACTTATTAGGATTTATACCATTGTTTCTCTCTAAACAATAATCACTAATTTCTTGGAGAGTTGGCTTACTAAAAACTTTCTTTGGTATATCTTTAGATATACTTTCTTTATTTATTAATTTATTATTATTTATTATATTGTTGTTAGTCGTTTGTTGGTCGTTTGTTAATCGTTTGTTAACTTGTGTGTTATCTAACTGGTATTTGTTGTAATTATTTATTGTTATTATTGAGAATTGTCTATTAGTTTCGTGTGTTATATTGTTTGTTGATTTTAGGTGTTCTAACGAAGTTCGTAGAGATTGCACCGAAATACCTATCTCTTTAGCGAGATTTTTATAACTCGTAGCAAAACTACCACGAGGTATCTTTTTACCTTCAAACCACCCATCTTCCCAATTAGCACTTAACAAACAATGTATAAATACTAAACGGTCATTAACATTGCTATACCATTCCCATTTTAGAAACTTTCTATGTAGGAATATAAAGCCTTTATCCATATCTCTCCTTTCCTTATTGACTTCCTAGAGATTCTATGTTAAGATTTTATTGTGTGACCAGTTAATACTGCTCACGCAATGTCTTTATAGAACTCAGGTCGCCTAGAGTTCTTTTTTTATTTGAATAATTCATAATAATCTTTTTCGTAATGATTGCAGATTATTTCAATTTCACCTATCGTCCAATCATATTTACCAGATAATTTGAAATTAATTGTGGTTCTACATAATCCAAGTAATTCACCTAAATCATCTTGTGTTTCACCATGTCTTCTCATTTCTGCTAATAAGTTTGGATATTTAAGTTCTCTTAATTGTTTTGCCACGTTTACTCCTTTCTATAAATTAAACAAAAAAACTGAATCGGATTTCGACTCAGTTTTTAATTTAGGTCTAAATTATATTATGTTAAGTGTTAATAATATTCATACTATATATTATGGGAACTACCTAATTTAAAAATATAAGCCGAGGAATCCTCGTCTAATCTACGAAATAAACATATCACGTTTTAAATCGTTAGTCAATATATTTTAAACATTTTTGTAAAAAAGTTTTTTATTTTACATTTAAAGTGTCTATCAAACTATAGTTCAACTCATAATATGCTTGTTTTAGTGCCATATTCTCATCACAATTAATGTTTCAAATAAGATAGTATATTTAGTCAAAAGATATAAAACGTGCTTTAAAATTGATTTAAAGCACCATTTTTTTATAACCAACTATTAACGGTTCGAATTATATACTTAATAATCCTTTGTTTATATGTGTTATTGTCTTTTTTTAAAACTCGAAAATAATCTTCTTCGTGATAATAATTTCCGTTGTACTCATAATGAATATCTAAAACTTTCCAACCCATAGAAGTTTCTTTACCAATATATAAGTCATATTTACTAATTCTAGGCCTCAAAAGTATTTCACCATTTTCTTTTTGGTACGTTATAATACACCCCACTCTACTCTAACCTCCCCTCTTCGAAATGAAAAATTATACTATTTTCCAGTTTAATTGTCAAGAAAAAGAGTGATTACTCACTCTTAAACATTTCACCTATAGCATTATGCTCCTCCATAAATAAATCTAATAATGTGTCGCTCACCATCATGTATTTAGCAACTAATTTCTCATCATCACATTCGTTAGCCATTACTTTCCATTTGTAAGCATCCACCATTAAATCTACGGTTTGCATAGCATATTTTTTAAAATCACACACTTTATCTTCGTATCCCATAATTCTCCTTTCTATTTAGTTTTTGTTGTTTGTACTCCAGATTCAGTTCCTCTTGGATTTAGATTACAACAATTCATGATTATAAATTGGCCTTCAGTATAATTACTGTTTTCGTTACCGTAACCTATTGGGTAGTTAACTCGTCTGTTTAACATATTGGCTAACACTTCATTTCCATACTTACATAAGACAGGAACATTGTTAGTTCCTACTTGAATAAATACAGGATAATTAGCAGTAGCCTCAGGAATATTACAAGCAAGTATTAATCTATAATTACCTGTATTAGTTAGATTTTTAATTTCTTGATTAGGTATTAATACTACATTGTTAGTTCCTGTAGTTAAATTAGAGCATATTATCGTATTACACATATTTCCTCCTTTCTAAAAAAGACTAGACTTATTACGTCTAGTCATAAGTCAACCTTTATATTAATAAAGGGAATTGCATCCGCAACCATAATAACATGGTGGTTTTGGAGCAGTTGTGGCTAAGTTGCCTAATATATTTTGGGTGATTTCAGCCGTTTGTTTTAAATTGCTATTCTCCCCACGTAAAATAGTGATTGTGTCAGATAGCGAATCTATTTTATTTTGCATTATCATATCCCTAGTAGCCTGATTTTCTTGTACTACCAAGTTACCGATAGATGCGATGCTATTAGATAATTGTTGTGAGGCATCTTTCATTAATAAAGCATTATCATACTTTCCAATTAATACTGCATCATTAACTGCTGCAACTTGCCCAGATATTCCTCTTATAGCATTGTCAGTGGTTTGGTTGTAAAGTCCCATTTGAAGTTCTGCATTCGTTAAAGTAGAAACTGCACCATTTCCCCCAAATCCAAACCCATTACCGTATCCAAATATCCCAGCGATAATAAGTAAACCAATTAGACCGCTCCAATCTAAACCAATTCCGTTTGTACTATTCATTAATCCTCCTTTCTATATTAAATTAATTAATATCTTATCTAAATACGTTTTTAACAGAGTTTATTTGGTCGTCAGACACTTTATAATCTTTCTTTAATTGTTCTAACGCTTGTTCTCTATTAGGATTATTTAAAAACGCTTGAGCCATTTGTTTTTGCTGCGGAGTCATCATATTCATTATCATTTGTTGTGGATTTCCACTTTTTAATATTTGCTGTAAAAAACTTATATTCATTGTTTACCTCTCTCTCTTAATTTATCTTCTAATTCTTTTACCCTTCTCTTTAAATCCTCGTTTTCTAGTTGTTCTTTAGTTTTAGGTATTGTTATTTTATATTCTTTAATATCCCCATTTATTTCTTTTATAGTTAAAGTTGCGTTGTCAATACAGATAAACGCCGTTCTTCTCTGTACCATGATTTCGGTAGGCTTTTCATCCTTTCCTATCATTCTAGCCTCAAAATCTATTTGAGTACCCCCAACATTAAATACATTCATTGATTGGGGCTGCATATTGTTATTTAACATTTCGTCTATTTGATTTCTATATCTTAATAAGTTTTCTCTCATATATTGATTATTCATCGTCATCGTCTCCTATATAAATATTTATTATAAGGGGTTTGTTTTTTTGCCATTCTTCGCAATTTTTACACTCATCATCCATTATCATTAAAAGTTCTTCCATTAAGTCAGTCATATTATCTCCTTTCACTTAAATTGTCGCATAAAAAAAGAACATTATTTTGTAATGTTCTTATAATGTTTTTATAAAACTTTTGTAATTTTTTTCTTTAATTCGGCTATCATTTTGTCTAGCGTATAATCCGTAACATAAAGTTCCATAGCCATCTTGGTTCTGGAATAGCCTTTAATTTCCATTTCTAATAATTTTTTATAATCATCATTAAGCATAGCCTCTTCACAAATATAATTATATTCGGTTTTAATAAAATTAAAACTTTTCATAGGCTTTCACCTACGCTATTATAAAATGATGAACGCAAACCAACGCTAATATTACAACCATTAATGCTAATACAACAAGCATAATTTTAATAGTTTTTTTGTTTGTTTTAACTATATCCTTTAAAGTATCTATTTCACTTTTATAATCTTTAAGAATATCTAATACAAAAGTGTTTTGATTCATTTTATCAAAATTATTTTTTATGTTTTTAGCATTAGTTTTAGTAGCCTTTTTATTTTGTAATGCTATTTCGTGTATGGCTTTTATTTCTTCACGTATTTCTTTAATTTCTTCTTCCATTTATTTCTCCTTAAACAAATAGAGGCAGATTTCTCCACCTCTAATGCGATTTTACCTTTCGCCAATAATATGCTTATACATTTCTAACGGTAAATCCCATACGGTCTAGGTGTATAAGTAACCATTTTTACATATTATCAACGCATAATTAATGTTAGTATTGAGTTATCTGGTAGTGCATCTCCCAACCAGACTTGATGGTGTCATAATGACCCAAAGATACACAACTCGTCTAACAAATTAATTATATCATATTTGAGGTTTATCATGCAATATGTCTGTTCTAATAATTTCCCATTTTTTCATTTTTTGCATTATTGCTTCTATATAATCGTTGCCACCTAATGCTTTATAAGACTTGTCTTGATTTAATATGTTCTTGTATAAATAATCAGGTATTTTTTTTATAGGGTCATATAAGAAGAATGTATTTGATATATTACTTTGTAAAATAGTCATTATTGCTATTTTAATACTGTTATTCTTTTTTCTATAACTTGTAAGTTTTGCTATTAAAAATCCAAATACAGCAGGTATTATATAACCAATCGCCGTTTTAATTATCGTCTCAACCATATTTTACTCCTTCTTCCCCTACTCTGTTAATGCTTTGTATGTGTTTTCACCCACTATAGCATCTGGATTTAAGTGCATTTTTTTCTGGAAACTAATGACACATTTTTTCGTAATTGGTCCAAAATGCGAATCTGCCTCCAAATTATATCCTAATTCTTTTAATCTACATTGTAACCACTTAACCATTATCGGAGCATTGCATCCATAAGTTAGTTGATGCTCTCTACATGCTTTTCTAGTTAGTGGTCCAAACGAGTTGTCTACGGCTAAGCCACAATTCCATTGTTTGTTCATAGTATCTTGTAGTATAGCAACTTGCCCCATTGGTACAGGAGCATTAGTATAATCTATATATATTAGTTTACCGTGATATGTCCACTTTAAACATTTAACTCCCTTGTAAGAACGATTACCTTTGCTATCTATATCGCTTATTACGGCTTTCTTAACTCCCCACGCACTACAACTTGTCATTTCAAAAACTTTACCATTACCCAAGTAAATACCTGTATGATTGTACTTAGTGCCTTTCATACATAAATATTCACCTGCAGTTAGGTTTGCAAAGTTCGTACTTACATTAGTACAATAACTTAATGCACCATTACAACTAAAATCCGCCACTCCATTTGATTTATATATTGTTCCTCCACGATATTTGTTTTTATCGCCACTGAATTGCCAAAGCAAACTTTTTACGGAAAGCACACAGTCGTTTCTCCATTGTCCTTTGTCATTTAACTGACTCCAATACTTACCACTATAGTAAACATTTGGTAATGTAGTAAACCACTTTAGTTTTTCTACAAACTCTTCACTTGTAAACACTTTACTCATTTATCTCACCTCCTTTTTAATAACCTATTGTCCAACCTGCATTTATAAAATCTTGATAATTTGATAAGCCTTGTATCATTGTAGAAGGATAATCATTACTTGCTAACCCAATATAAGACAATGTTTTTGTTCCTGTATATGACGTTGCATTTATACACATTTTTAATATGTTATTTATACTATTCTCACTTAAAATATGACAACCACCAAACATTGAACTAAAGTTCGTAACTTTACTTGTATTTAATATTGGAATATCAACCAACGCTCTACAACTATTAAACATACTTTGCATTGTTGTAACATTTTCAGTATTAAACTGCGGAATAGATTTTAGTGACAAACAAGAAACAAACATATTTTTCATATCAGTTACATTTTTAGTATCTAATAAAGGTATATTTTTAAGATTAAAGCAACTAGAAAACATACTATTCATAGTCGTTACATTACTGGTATTTAACAAAGGTATACTTATTAAGTTATAGCAACTATCAAACAATGATGACATAATAGTAGCCGAACTTGTATCAAATTGTGGTATAGTCGTCAAATTATAACAAGACCTAAAAGTTCCATTCCAACTAACTTTATCGCTAAAATCAATATAAGGTAATGCAATTAAAGTATTACGATAATGAAAATTAGATAATGTTGTATCTTTTGGCATATATCTTGTACTATTACTTACTACGCCAGTTAATTCGTCTGGTCGTAATTTATAATAATTATCTAGTTCTTCATTCCAATTTATACCATTTTGTTGGAAATAGTTTATATCGTTGCTAGTCCAACCTATTGCAGTTAGTCCTTCTACGTCTGCGTGTCCTGTATATAAACTTGTTAAATTTACGTTGGCTAATTCGTAATCTTTAATATTATATTCACCATTTTGAAATATATTAATTGTTCCTGTTGGTAATGGTATTGATACATTCGCATTTTTATATTTTGCTACGTCATAAGTGCCATTTTCAGTTATTTGTTTTGTTCCAGTCGGTATAACACCAATTTCTTCGTTTTGAATAACAATTTCTTTTTCAAAGTCCTCTTTTATTACTTGTATCTCTTGTTCCATATTACACCTCGTTAGATACAAATGTTATTTCTTTATTTATTTCGAAACACCCTAATGATATTGTTTTTGTGTATGAAATACTATCTATTGTATCTTTTACTTCAATATCATATTCGTATTTTCCATAAGATAACTCATTTGTATCTTCGGGGTTAATATAAAATATATATTTACCTGTTTCACTATCAAACTCCATATCTTCTAGTGTTTTTTGTATTAATGGTTGTTTTGCGTAACCATTAGTTTTTACACTAAAATATATCGCTTGTGGTTGTGATAAAATTACATTACCATTTTTGTCTTTGCGAACAAAAGAGAACTTAGCAGTATCACCTCGTGTAATTTTAATATTCATATATACCTCCTATTTAAAAATTATCTTTATCTGCAGGATTATTTATACCAGCAAACACTTGAAATGCTATTGTAATAATATCTTGTATTGTACTTATTGTTTCAGTAGGCATTTCATAAACACCAATTAGTTTTAGTATCTCTGCAATTAAAACTACTAATTGACACCAAACTACTGGACTTTTAAATCTTTCTAATACTGTTTTCATATTATCACTCTCCTTTTTTATTTCCATTTTCCTATTGCTCTTACCCACAATATATATCCGACACTACTAGCAGAAGTAAAACGCAATAAACTTATTTTCCCTGCATAAGAAGCAGTACTATCACTAACTGTTCCTAACCAAAAATTATAACCACCTGTTCCACGTCTTACCGTAACTTGTATATTTGGTTCTGCTGTAAATGTTTGTGGAAAATTACCTAAATCAACTGTATTAGCATTACCAGTAGTATATCCATTACCCCAACTTGTTGTAATATTAACTGTTCCTGTTACTGTTTTATAACATTCCATTGTTCCATCAGCATATTTAATCCAATAACCATTTGTATTTGAACCTGTTGTATATCCAACTTTTGTCCAACCACTCCAACTTCCACCATAATTATTTCTGTATTCTAGTTCACTTCCTGCTGACGTTAAAACACTTCTCATTTGAAGTCCATAACTAGTTCCATCTCCACTACCATTACGGTGTCTTACATTTATAAGATTATACCAAGTACCACCAACATTTGTACTACCCATAAATGACTGTTTTGTATAAGTATCTGTTTCAAAGTTTGCTTGTCCTTCTATTGTTCCACCCTTTACAATATTATTAGTACCTGCATTACCATTTACAGTTAAACCAGTTAATGTTGCACTTCCGTTAATAACAGCATTTCCACTTTCAGGCCAGAATGACAACATTCTTGTTCCATCATATTTATCAATACCAAAGTTATCTCCACCATCACTTCTTTTATGCCTCATATTACCTGCACCATCATAGGTGAATCCAAATGCAGCATAATCTTCTCTACCAGCATTACTTGTATATAATTTACCATTTATGTTAAATTGGTCATCATCCCACCAATATACTGGTGTTCCTTTTGAAACTCTTATACCTGTTATTGATTTTGTTCCTACTTTATCAGTTGCTTTAATTTCAAAATCATATTGTTTGGTATAATCCATATTACTTAATTGTTTATAAGCAGTATATGTATTTCCACTTTTACTTACTGTCATATCAGACAACCAATTATGCCCTGTCCAACTATCCGTACTTTCTTTATATCTATATTCAACTGTTAATGTATTACTTTGACTGCCAAAACTATCATCAAAATAATTACCACTTGCATTTATATTTATCTTGTTATCTGTTGGTTGATTTCTTTTTATTGTTGCATTTATTGATAATGGTACATAATTCACTATTGTCATTGTTTTTGTTGTAGTTGTTTGATAGCCTCTGGTATCGGTTGCAACTATTGTAAATACGTTTGTACTTGCACCATTAATTGTTATTGAACCTGTTTTAGGATTAGTACCACTTAATGTTAATGCTGTTCCGTTAACAGTTATAGAACTTATTGATGCACCATTTTGCCCACTTGCATTTACTGATACTTGTACGTTAGAGGCATATTTAACCACTTTACTACTTGTACTTGTTCCTTCTGTTAAATTAGCAGTTATGGGATTTATATCAATAGCACTTGAACTGTTTATTATTGGGTTTCCTGTTGCAGTAAATGTAGCCGTAGTAGTTTTTTCCCCTACTAAAGTATCACCACTAAATGTTTCTGCTTTAAACTCACAACTTATAGTTTTACTGTTTGGTATTAAAGAGTAAAAACTTGTAGGAACAGTCCAACCATAAACTTGGTTAGGAGTTTTAGTAACTATTGTAGTCCAGTTGTTTTGACCACTTGCTTTATATGATAAAGTAGTAGTAAAACTTGCACTTGCTTTATTAATTACTATATTTGTACTACTACCTATATTTGCATCATTAACAGTTATTGTACTTGCTCTAGGAATAGTAGGTAATGTAACTTGTACTGTTGCACTACCTGATTTAGGTCTGTTTGTACCACTAACATTTGTAGTAAATGAACCACTTTTTTCTACCGAATAAGTACCGTCTGCATTATGACTTACGTCAAATGTTCTAGTACCAAATATTTGCCATACATTTGTACTTCTAAAGTCAAATGTTTTTGAGCCTAAAGTTGTTCCGTCTATTGTAGTCGTTTGATTATAACCATAAGTTATATATTGACTATTTACTGAACGTACTTCTAATTGTAATGTTATGTTTGACTTGTTTAACTCAATATCTTGTGAATTAACTTGATAGCCTAATCTTACTTGGTAAACAGGGGTTGTGTTGTAATAAATTATGTTACCACTATCATTTTTACCATAAGTTATTGTTCCATACGTAAATGCCATTTATCTATCACCTACCCTATATAGAAACAGCCTGTTCCTGTTTCATAATCTTCAAAACGACTGTGAGAGCCAACTACTAAATAGTGGTCTACCATAATGTTATCTGTAGCAACTATTGTTTGACCTTGATAAGCAGAATACTGCGTATTATTATTATCAACATATCCAGCAAACAAAATCGAATTGTTGTTATTATCTTTTACGTTAACTCCTACTTCATTAATAGTTGTTTTAGTATTAGCACCACTCTTTTCGTAAGTCATTCCATTTTCATCAAATGTAGCACTATTTGTTTTAACAATTTCACTTACTATTTGATTGTTGTTTTCATCGTAATAAGTTCCTTTTAATATTGATTGAATCTCTGTTTTTAAATAGGTATCTGTTTCTAACGTAGATAGCCTAGTTTCTAATTGAGAATAATTTCCAGAAGGTTCATAATCGTTAAACTTTCCCATTAACTCAATATAATCGTTATTTTCTTTAGTTTCTATATCACTTACTCGTGATACCGTAGAAGATATAGTTCCTTCTTGCTTATTAACAATTATTTCGGTTTGTCTTAATTTTTCCCCTAAACTTACGTTTTGTTTTGTTTTAACTTCTTGTTCAGTTAATACAGGACATTTAATTATACTTTTAAATGCTCCGTCATAAGTAAAATTATGTTGTAATACATAACTATCTATATAATTTTCTTCGTCTAAATATATACGTATTTTATCGCCTATTTTTAAGAAAGGCTTTCCAGTATATGTTGTTAAAGTACATTCAGTATAAGTTAATCCATTTACTTTATTCCATATTGCTGTTAGAGCCTCTTGCCTTTTGGTTTCATTATATAAGAAATAATCTTCACTAATAACTAATTGATGCTCCCCATTTTGTGCAATACTTTCGGCATCTTCTTGTGATACGTTTTCGCTATCAACAGCACCACTTTTTAATATTAATGAATTGATTGGCCCATATACCGTTTTTCCGCCCTCTAAAGAAGAGAAGTCACTTGTTGCAAACGTATAGTCTAAACTACTACTTAACCACTTTAAATCTATCTCATTTGTGCTATAGTCTATATCTACAAATGCACAAGCCACTTTAGCAATAGCATTTAATACTATACGATTTGTTTCACCACCTACAAATGGATTAGCCTCTACTTCAATAGTGCTATTAGTAAAAGTTGTTGTTACAGGGGTTAATTCCAATGTAGTGCATAACTCATCATAAACGTCCGCTATTGTTATTGTTTCGTTTTCATAATCTAATGAAGTTTGGTATTTTTCGTCTAGGTGTTGCATTAATAAATCATAGCCAACAAATGAAGTCAGATTTTCAGTTTGTTCATCCTTAGGTTTCTCTACAATATAAGAACCCATGTCAATATATTCCGTAACCTCGGTTTCAACGTCTTCATCTTCTACTTCTTCGGTAACAGTATATTTAACTCCAACACTTGCATCAAACTCTCTATTTTCTATAGTGTCGTCTAAAGCATCTATTAAATTAGCATTAAACTTTTTAACGTATACACTACCAACTATATCTCCATCAACATAGCATCCACCATCTATAGTAAACTCTTGTATTTTATTGCTTTGATTTAATTCTAATGAGGGACTTGAAAACTCTATTTTTCCATATCGGTTTTCATAAGCATAATTTTTACACTCATTTATAAACTCTTCGCTTACCATATAACACCTACAATTCTATTAATGCTATTGATACTGGATTAAAGATTTCAACTAAAGCATTATTTACTCCCTCAGTTACTCGAACTGGATAAGCAGCCTGAGCAATTCTATCTCCTCTATAAGCACTTATTGTTTTCCAAGTATTAGTAAATGGATTTAAAAACTTTACTTCCATAGTAGGACGTAATTTAATTTGTGCAAAGAAATCAACTATTTCATCACGAGTTAATTGTCTAGTTACTAAATCAAGTCT
>Ga0265298_10000310_pt1 | contig 74779 bp, 97 predicted proteins | sample AusTroGonzalo_MG_3_FD_193486 | JGI IMG/M metagenome (GOLD analysis project Ga0265298, IMG submission 193486) | Bovine rumen microbial communities from tropical cattle in Woodstock, Queensland, Australia - Gonzalo_01 | ecosystem: Host-associated > Mammals > Digestive system > Stomach > Rumen ... | reverse complement strand
TCAACAGCCTCAGAATGGGTCTCGGCAGTTTGGCTCGCCATTCTTTCTGTCCTCTCCTATTTTTGTGCCAGTCTGTCAAAGAACCTACCTCTAATGTGGGTCGTTGCTTTCTAGGATACTCACAACTCGTTACCTTTCTGCTGCAAAGATATAGCATCAATGCTAAACTTCCAAATAAAAATTATGTTTTTGTGCTATATTTAAGAAATATTAAAACTTTAGCCTTAATGCATAACATTTCTTAAATAATTTCGTAGTTAAACTATATTTTATTATCTTTGTACCGAGTTTCAAAATAAAGCGTTATGGCGAAATCAGATTTGAGGATAAAAGACCTCTGTAAAGAACGTGGGATGACACAAGCACAACTGGCAAAGAAGATTGGAATACAACCAGTGTCTTTTAGCCAAGCAATCGCAAGAAACAACTTTGATATGAACTATCTAAAGAGAATTGCAGAAGCATTAAACGTGAGTGTACCCGAATTATTTGGTGATGGGACGATAATTTGTCCCCATTGCGGCAAGGAGATACCAATACGTGTAACTCCAATCGTAAGCGAAGAAGGGTGAGAAATCGCCCTTTTTTATTTTTTTCGAAAAAACGTTTGGATCCATTTGTTTTTCTCAAATAATCTCCTTATCTTTGCAGTATCGTAGAACCTAAAACAAAACTATTATGAAAATACTAAGATGGATTGCTGTTCTTCCTGCAGCAGTAGTTGGAGGTGGTCTCGCTTCTATAATTGTGCGGTTTGTGGACAAGATGTTTAATCCAGTACTGGGTTACAAAATGTTCAGCCTTATTGATGAATTAATATATAATGTAGTAATGGGAGCAGTATTTGTCCTTGCAGGTTCGTTCGTTGCACCTGAATACCACAAAACAACATCAGTAGTACTTGCGACTATATGTACAGTTATATGCATTGCATCATTGTGCATTCAGCTGTTTTATATCGGTATAGCAGATTGGAAGATAATACTTGCATGCATAGGAGCGGCGGCAGGAAGCATAATAGGTTCAGTACAAGTACACGATGACAAGGGAATAGAATAAAAGACTAAACTATACCAACAAATACCAGGAGAGCAAACAAAAACGCTCTCCTTTTCTTCATTTATACAGCTAATAACACTCCATTATACAGCTAATACACTCACGAGATAAGCTAGTACACAACTGTATCAGCTGTATAACCAAACCAATCAACCCTATATTTTAACATTTCAACAACTCAACACCATTTTAGTTACATATATGCAATTATATTAAGGTTTGTTTAGAAAGACAAGCCTTTTATTTGAATTCGTTAACAGATAAGTATGAGTGGTAATAAAACATGACAAAATAGTTGTGTTTGCCCTTATAGCATAAAAGAAACTAAAATCCAAAGTACCAAGCAGTTACAAAAATACAAGAAAAGTAAAGAATGTTGACGAAAGAGAAAGGGGAGAGATGAGGGGAGAATTTGCGCCCATTTCCGCACACATTCACAATTGTTAAAATTATAAAACACTTTCAGAAACGGAAAACACATTCACTGTTTCTGCTATATTTGCGCCCATGAAGAGCCAGTGAAAATAGTCGGGTCTGAGTCCTGCAAGGTTCACACAAAACCCGTCGAAATGGCTTTAAATTTGGCATTTCATCCAAAGAAGAACATAAAAATGTAACAATATGGTAACAAAGTATGTCAATCAGCCTTTAGGAATGGGCAATATCTTTGCTCCAAACCGCAAAGAATTCATCGTTGGCGCACTGGCGGCAGCTGGTCTTGCTTCGTCCCTCTACGGTGGAATAAAGTCCTCAGAGGCTGCCAAGGAAGCCGAGCGCAGACAAAGACAGCAGGAGGCAAAAGAGGAAGCGTGGTACAAGCGTAGATACAACGAGAATTACGTTGATACCGCAGCAGGGCAGAACCTTGCCAGAAGAGCCAAAGAGTATGCCAAGGAGAACTGGAAGAAGGCGGCAGGGGCGCAAGCCGTTGCAGGTGGCACGGATGCAGCTACGGCAATGGCAAAGGAGGCAGGTAACAAGATGGTAGGCGACACTATTGCTAATATCGCAGCCACAGACACCGCTAGAAAGGACAATGTAGACAATATGCACCGCCAAGCACAAGAACGCTACGCTCAGATGGACATGGCGAGAGAGCAACAGCGTGCGCAAAACATCACCCAAGCCGCACAAGGAGCATCCAATGCCCTTATAAGCATGGCAGGGGCTGCAAGCCAAGCATCATCCACTGCAAAACCCAATCTAAACGGAGGCAGTAACGGGGGAGAGATAATAAATGGTACACCTGACTCTAGCAAGGAAGTGATAACGACCGCTAGTGGCATGACGGGAACTGTTGACGACTGGCGGAAGGCGATGCAGATGTGATGAGGTGGGACGATGGCGACCCAAAGGGGGGCGGGGGCATGACCACCCGAACAAGGTACAGTAGAATAAAGCACAGACAGAAATTCTCTTTTGACCCCTGGGGTACTAGTTACCCATTAAGTAACATAAGACTAACATTATGACGAAGAAGGAGAACATATCATATCAGCGTAAGGTCAGTGACATTACTGATGGTTTGATGTTAGATGCCTATAGGACTGCTTTAGGCGAGGTAGACCGTATTCACAGGGACATTTTACTCTCTTTGCGTGAGAAGATAGATGCTTGGTTTGCTGAGCATCCTAATTCTGGTGATGGTGGGGGTACTTACCACCCGAAAAAGTAACATGGACTTTCAATTTATCAGATTATTATGAAGGGATATAGGTTTCTTTTAACGTATTTGGTAGTGGTGATAAGCCTTATAATGGTATTATTGCTTAGTTCTTGTGCTACTAAGGTTGTTACAGTCCCGGAGGTGCATACCGAGTACGTTTACAAGACCGATTCCTTTGTTCAGCGTGATAGTATTTGGTGTTTGGACTCTGTGTTTGTTCACGAGAAGGGTGATACTGTATGGGTAGAGAAGTTCAAGACCATTTATAAAGACCGTATTCGTATGGTTGTAGAGCGTGACACCTTTATGAGGTGTGATACTATTCCCCAGGTTATTGAGGTAGAGAAGCCTTTGACGTGGTGGGAAGAGAAGAAGATAGCGTTTGGCGAGCTTGCTATGTCTCTTTTGGTTTGCTTGCTCATTTATGTTGTGTTGAAATATAAATTCAGATAGTGTTATGGACGATATTAAGACAGTAATAGTTTATGCGGTAGGTGCTATAGCCACTCTGCTTGCTCCGATACAGAATTTCATGTATGCGATGTTGATTCTGTTTGGTGTGAATTTTCTTATTGGTCTTTTGGCAGATAGGATGAAAGAAGAGAAGTGGAGTACCAAGAAGGCTTTGATGTTCTTTGTGTACGTTGCCATCTTCTTGTTGATTGCCTGCATGGCATTTATCATCGGTCACCTGATGGGTGAGCATGAACAGGCCGTGGCGGTGGTGAAGATACTGTGTTATATCGCGGTGTATATCTTTGGAACGAATATCTTCCGTAATCTGCGGCATATTGCTCCGAAGGGTACTGCCTGGCATAGGTTTTTCGACATCTGCTATTACACTTTGAGCGTGAAATATATCGAGAAGTTCGACTTCGTGAAGAAGTGGCGCGAAGAGAGCGAAGAAGTAAATCACAACACCATTCTGGACAAGGACGATAACTAAGGAGTTATGAAGAAGATGACGACGAGCCGCAATGGCTTACAGCTTATCAAGGACTTTGAAGGTCTTCGCCTAGAGTCTTACAAGTGCCCTGCAGGAGTTCTTACTATAGGTTACGGGCATACGAAATGTGTAAAGCCTAACGAGGTGATAGACAAGATGCGTGCAGAGGACTTGCTGATAGAGGATATTGCGCCTATTGAGCGCACGCTGAACAAGCTGGGTATCAATTTCAGACAAGAGTGCTTTGATGCCTTGGTTTCGTGGAATTTCAATCTTGGCGAGGGTGCTTTTAGGAATTCTACCTTATTGAAGAAGATTGTTGCAGATGATCCTGACGAAGAAATCACCGACCAGATAGTGAAATGGGTCAATGCAGGAGGTAAACCGCTAGTAGGCTTGAAGAGACGTCGTATTGCCGAGGCAAATATGTTTCTTGGCTATGACAAATACTACCTTGACAAGGATAATAATATAAAGAAGAAATAAGATATGGCAAACAATAACCAACGCATGATTACCATGCCAGACGGTAAGCAATATCCGCTTATGCCACAGCCTACGCCCAATCCTTATGCAGGCAGGGCAGCAGCACAGGAGGCGGTTCAACAGCAACAGCCAGTAGCATATACAACTGCAAATCCTGACGTGCAAGCATTCGCACAAGGGAAGGCTGCTGCGAACACGACTCCGAACCTTTTCCGTACACCAGTCACAGAGCCTTATATCCGTGCTGCAATAAACAAGCCTACTGTTATACAGCGGAACAATACTACTCCGCAGGAACATAAACAGAACTTTGTACAAGAACGACAGCAGGAACAGCAGCAGAACAACAAGCCCATTACCTCTATGGAAGAGCTTGCAAGGGCTATGGGTTATACCTCACAAGAGGATGAAGACAATCTTCGCAAGGCCAGCATGACCAATCGCCGCATTCTTGCCGTTGCTGACGCTCTCCGACATATCGGAAACATAGCTAATACCGTAGGCTATGCTCCTGTACAGCAGTTCAACAACCCCGTATTGGAAGAGCAGGCTAGATACGAGAAAGGCAAGGCTTTGCGCGACAGAGCCAACCAGCAGTATCTTGCCTATCAGCAGGCTAAAGCCAAGCAGGATGCAGAGCAGAGACGATGGGAACAGCAGTTCAACTATAATCAATCTAAAGACGAGCGAAACTATAAGTTTAATGCCGCAAAAGCTGCTGCAGACCTCGCAGAAAGACAGAGACAATATGACGAGACTGCTAAGTTCAACCGCGAGAAACAGAAGGCAAACGAGAAACGTTGGGAGCGTCAGGACAAAGAAACACGTCGCCATCATGGAGCAGTAGAGGCAAATACTAGAGCTGGACTTGCCGAAACCATCCGTCACCACAAAGAAATAGAAGCCAATGGCGGTACTTCAAAAGGAAATTTCCCAGTTAAATCTCCTTATGGAAAGATGCATGTACCTGGGCGTTCCATTCCACAGGCACAAATGAATCAGGCATACAAGGATTTTGAAACCGCAGGATGGATTAAGCAAGATGAATTCAAAAAGCGCATGGCCGAATTAGGTGTCGGCGCTAAAGCTGATCCAGATTACGTGCGCAATAGAATCGTGGAAGAAGTCATTGCAGAGAACGGAGAAGCATCCGACTATATGCGCGACAACTTCAACTGGCAGTATGAGAACGATACACGAGGAACGGGCGCTATGCTAATGCGGGAAGAGAATAAGCCACAGCCAATGTTTCAGACGGCATGGGGAGGTGGTCAGTTTGCAGGAGAAAATCCGTATAGCCAATACATGAGGGCAAATAGTAGTTCAAGTAACGTTACCGATTATAGTCAATACATAAGAAAATAATAACATTATGCCAGTATATAAACTTAACGGTCAGACCTACGACATTCCAGAGAACGTAGTAGCCAACTTCGAGAAGGACAACCCAAATGCTACTGTAGCATACCAAGCAAACGGTAACACGTATGACATTCCAGTCAGTGAGCGTAAAGGCTTTCTGAGCCAGTTCCCTGATGCAGTTTTGGAAGGACAGCAGAAAAAACAGCCTCAGCAAGCACCTGCGCAAACGGTTGCACAGCAGCCACAGATTGCCCCACAGCCAGAACAAGCGCAAGCCAATCAGCCATACAAACCAACATGGCAAGAACAGTGGGCCTTTGACATTACTGCAAACCAAGGGGAGAATGCTGCCTTTAATGCTGCACTTCCGATTAACCAAAGGGAGGCCGATGCGCTAACTTATCAAGAGAAATCGCTGGGACAAGCGCCAGAGTTAGGAAGAAAAGGACGCGTTGTTGAGGATAATGGAGGCTATATTACCTCCAATGCCGAGAGGTACAACGTTATGGTTGACGCCAACAAGAGACAGCAAGACATGGACGCTTTGTATTTTGCAGATATAGACCGTCGTATCAGAGATGCTTTTGAACGTCGAGACGACCTGAAAAAGGAAATGGACAAGATTCCGCATGATTGGGTAGACCTGGAAGGACGCTTGCACAAGGTCAGCGAAGCAGACAGACAGAAGTATTCACAACTTGCAAAGGAGTACAACGACACCGAGCAGGAGCTTAGAAAGCTTACAAACAATGAGAGATTTATTGGCTCGATAGAAGAACAAGGAAAAAAGTCGTTGAACGACATCTATAGGCAATATGAAGAGCTGAAGGCCAGAAGAGAAAAAGCAGAAGGCGACAAGTCCTTCCTCGACAAGTTCTTTGACTTCGTTGATAACGTCACCCATCCACTTTCTGTTATAGGCATTGTACCCTCATCGCAGCAGATAAAAGAGAGTATTGGCGCTTATGGTAAGGAGTTGCAAGACATCGCAAAAGAAGAAAACGTGCTTGGGCACCGTCGCGACCTTGTTCAGGAGAGTATGGACTTGCTCAATGAATATCGCTACGAACAGCAAGGCGGAATTGGCAATCTTGGCCTCGTTACAGCAGCCCGCAACGTTTGGAATACTGCAGCGAAGAAAGATACATGGGATTTTGGTATAAATGAGTTTGACAGAAGCTATACCATCATGCAGGCCATCATGAAACAGGATAATGGGCAACCACTTTCTGAAAACGAGAAAGCCTTGTTGAATGATTGGGCATATAATAATGCTGTCAGTGGGCAATATAACGAGCAGTTAAGCGGATGGGCAAAGGCTGGTATGGTAACTGGCGAATCTCTCCCGTTCATGCTTGAAATGGCTCTGAATCCACTAAGCGGATTGGGAGAGGCAGCAACGAAGACGCTTACAAAATATGCCGTTAAGCGTTATGGTAGCAAGTGGGTAAGAGACCACATCAAGAGTGTTGTTGCCAGCAAGATAGCCACAAGAGCCGTAGCAGACATAGCAGGAGCCTATGGAATGGCTTCAACAACAGGAATTGCAAGAACCGCAGCCGATGCAGTACGCAGAATGACGGGAGAAGTCAATATCGGCGTAGATGCAAACGGAGATATTACTTTTAATGGCATTAAGCCAAACACCAAGGAAGAGCCATTGATGGCTTTTGTTAAGGCATTCACCAATACCGGTATTGAGAACTGGTCAGAAATGGCCGGAAATTACTTCGGTTTCCTGAGTGATTACTTTGGAAAGGTCATTGGAAAGGCTGTTATTGGTAAGGCTGGGCGCAAAATGCTTAAAGCAACTGGAAGCGTTGAGGGTGTAAGCCTTAACAAAGCACAGAAGTTTATCTATGAGCTGGTTGCAGGAAAAGGAATCGGTGCTTTCTCGCAAGGTCTAGCAGATTTTGCCAAGAAAACACAGTGGCATGGTGTAGGTAATGAGTATCTTGAAGAGGTTATTGGAAATATCGCCAACGCAGCTACTGTTGGTGACATGACCTTTGATACAAAAGAAGATACTGGTGTGTTCAATCTACAGCAGAATATTGATACTTTCTGTGGCGTTGCCCTGATGGGTGGTTTTATGTCAGCCCTTCATACAGGAGGATTTGTAGGTCATAAGATTAACTACAACCCTGATAAGGTCAGCGAAGCAAACGCAAAGCTATTCGGTGACGAATTGTGGGGAGATATTAAATCAATGATAGACAATTCCTACACCGATCCTCGCGAACTAAAGAATTCACTCACTTATATTCTGGGAAGTAGTAAGCAGAGAGACAAATACGGTAATAAAACAAATGCGTCAGTCTATTCTCCAGAGGGAAAAAAGGCCATTCTGAAATATACGCAGGCCGTTTTGGAGAAAGAAGGTGCCGAAATGGTGGATTATCAGCCTCGCATGGAGTTTTCCTCTCTTAAAGAAGTTACTGGAGAAGATGGAAAGAAGCAATGGCAGGTAACATCAACCGACAAGTACGGCAACACTATCAGCCAGCAGTCATTCGACACCGAGGAAGAAGCCAAAGCTTATGAAGGCGAGTTGAAGATGCAACAGCAGCATCAAGACTATAAGGACTATCTGAGCATGAGCACTAAGCTTAGTTTCTCAGAAGCTAATGACATCATCGACGAGTTCTTGGGCCTGAACAGTGGCACATGGACTAGCGAAGAAGCCAAAGCAGAGGCTATAGCCCAGATGAATGACCCAAACACAACCCTTGGCAAGCAGTTCCAAGAGTTCAAACTCAACAAAGTTGTCGAGAAAGCGAAGGCAACGCAGGCCGCGATTGCAGAGTTTGAAGCACAAAATGGCTGGACCCCTGGCACAGTCAAGTGGCTGGCAGAGCAAGACCCCATGCAGCTTGACGAGGAAGGTTTGCAGATGCAAGACCAGGCACGCGACTTCTTGGAGCAGCTAGCCTACCCTTCCAATGAAGTTCATGTAGAGCATGAGCAGCAAAAGGGTGCTAATGCAGGACAGGAGGTCGTAGAAAAAGTTGTCAGCACAGAAGAGCCAATCGACCCACAGAATAATGTAGGCAAGGTTATTCAAGACCAATGGAATGCGGCACAAGCAGCACGTCAGGCAGCTTTTGACAAGGACGAGGACCTGAAACAAGAAGTGGAAAGTAGAGAGAAGGCGGAACTCACCCCGCAGGAAATTATCGCTTCGCTTACCACGTTCAGACCAGAACAGCGTCAGTCTATGGTTGACTACTATAATGCCAAGGCACGTTATGAAAGTATGCTTAATGAAGCTGCAAAGGCAATTGATAAAGAGGCACAAAAGTCACGTGAACGTCATACTTTCAAAGGAAAAATCAACGGTCAACCAGATACCGAGAATGTGCTGACTATTACCAATGGTACAAATACCTACACCCTAGTATCAGGTGATATCACTACAAATTCGCAAGGACAGATAACCAACTCCGCCTCTGGATTGATTATAGGATTTGATGATGCAACGGGTGAATTTGTGCAGTTAAGTGATACAGATGGCTATACGATAGGACGAAACGCTTATAACCTTGACCAGTTCGAGGAAATGGAGCGTGAACGTCTTGGTCAAAACGTAACAACGGTTATCGACCCCAATGGCACATTGAACCAACAGGCACCACAACAGCAGGTACAGAGCGAGAATGTCGGAGGTGAGGCAGGTGGCGCGAATGCTACTGGAGCAAACGAACCTTCGGCACCCGCTCCTGCCGCTGATACTACACAACAGCTCCAACAGCAACCCGCACAGATTCCTGTAGACGAAAAGACGGGTGCCAAGCTGTATCACGAAGGACAGCAGAGCATCGACGAGACCATCAACGACATGCAGGAAGATGGTTGGGACGTTAACATGATGTCGCAGGCCAACATCAACAAGGCACAGAAGCAGCTTGACAAGGTTAACAAGAAGATACAGAATGGCGACTTTGAGCCGGAAGACCTTATGGAGCAGAAGCGTCTGCAGGCTATCGTTGACTATTATAATAAGGTAAAGGCACGTTATCTTGAACTCAATCCTCCTTACGTTGACCCGCAGCCTTTCATTCAGCAGATGAGCCAGGCTACGAGCAAGAAGAAGGCTGACGAAATACTCAATGCCGCATTACAGGCAGGTGTGAAAGCAGAAGAGATACAACCTGCACACACTCAGAAGGTGTCAGGCCTTATCGCCAAGGAAGAAGAGGAACGCCGCAAGGCAGAAGAGATTACGGAGAAAGACTTGCAGGATATTGCCGCAAAAAAGGGAACAGCCGATGGTCGTAGATGGTTGCTTGACCGCAGACGTGTACCCAGCTATGCCAAGCGTATCAAGATGGCTAAGCTTATCTATGGCGACTTGTTCGACGATGAATTCTCTGCTTGGCGTGACCTCCGCGAACTTATCTCTTCATGGCTTGGCAAGGGTCGCATGTTCGACCCCGACTCCTTCGGTCAGGCTCTTGGTTGGGATATGGGTATTGGCAAAGATGCCGCCAAGGTGCAGAGCATGTTTACAGCCCGTCGTGAGAATGGCGGTGACGGTATGACATGGGATGCTTTCGTACATCAAGTATGGGAGTCTAGCGGTGACCGTTTCGACACCGAGGATATCAGCCGTGAGCTGGAAGAGATGTTCCGTAGTGCTCTTGACAAGTACGACCTCACAGAGTACCAGTTACAGAACCGTGTAGCTGAAGCAGAGAACGCTCTTGTCAACCAAGAGAACTACGAGCCGGAAGAAGGAGAAACCTTAGAGCAGAACGCCGACATTCCTACGGGTGGATTACCGTTTGCGCCCCCAGTTACACAACGGCCGTTGGGAATGTCAGAAGAGGATGCTGTAGCGACAATAGAAGCAATGAAGGAGCATGCAACTGTCGCACCCGTCATAGAGATTAACGATGAAAACTGGCAGAACAACGTTAGCACACCTGTCGGAAGCGTAAAGATGGGTGAGCACCAGAAAGAGAAGATGTTTGTAAAAGGAAGAGAGCAGCAGTATGGTATGTTGCTTGAAACTATTACCAATCCAGACATTGTGCTTGAAGAAATGGATAGCGAAGATAGCGTATTCCATGAGCGTCCATCATCATACATCTTTGTTAAAACATTCGTTAAGCCAGACGGAACCAAGTACGTTCACTTCGAAAGTGTTACTGTCTCTCAGGATGGCATGGAGGTGTCTATTAGCTCGCATATCATAAAAGAGAGCAAGCTGAAAGACAAGCTGATGAATGACAAGATGCTGTATAAAAACGAATCATTGTCACCCAACAGCTCTGAATGGCGCTTAGCTGAACAGCAAGAAGCTGTGCCGGACCTCCTTCCTACGCAAGGTGACAATGTTTCTGAGGGCAAAGATACAGAAAATTCTGATACGAGTCAAGAAAATCAGCCAAAATCTTTGAGCCGAGAGGAATATTTAACACTTCATCCTCTTACCGAAGAGCAGATCATGGCTGATACCGAGGCTACCGAGGACGAGAAGTTGAACGCTATAGACTTCTTGAAGGGCGAAGATAACAGCGCTATCTCGCAGTTCTATTACAATAGTATATATAATAGAGCGCAACAGCCAAAGGAAGAGCAGAAGTCAACTGGTCCCCAGTGGCAATATGAATTCCACTACGACAAGGATTCCGGCAGAGCATGGATAACCCGTGATGATGTCTCTGGTCGTATTCCTATTGGTGACGGGCGCTTCCGTATCGAAGGAAAGAACCTTGCTGAGTTAAGAGGTATTTTGGAGAATCCTGCCAACAATCTTGGCCCAATCATGGAGCAAGTAGAGGCACAGCTTCATAATGCCGAAGTAGGAGAACAGCTGCGCAAAGAGACTTCCGACCCGATGGAAGCTATCAATCAAGCTGCCACTGAGTTTAAAGCCGAGCAGGAACGCAAAGCCCAAGACCAGGCAGATATTGATGCAGCCTTGAAGGAGTTCGACGACTTCTTGAATAATGCCAAGGGCAATAGCGTACTTGGTAAGTTCATGCGCAAGGGTCTTGAAGGCAACGACAAGGCACAGACGAACCTATTTGATATGATGACTGGTACCAACGAAGCCCAGCGTGCTTTCCTTGGCGACTTGTTGAGAGTATCATCAAAGGTGGGTTATGCCTATATCAAGAGTGGTATTCATGACTTCCAAGCATGGAGTAAGCAGATGGCAGATGCCATTGGCCGTAAGCTGAAAGATGTTCTTGGTTGGGATGATAGCCTTATCAACGACTTTATCAGTGAAGTATGGGAGCAGAAATACACCGTTGATGGTGAGCGTATGCGCCTCCGTGAACATGCTGAAAAGTTAAAGAATGGTAAGGCAGAAGACCAAGCTGTTAACGTTAACAAAACGGAGAACAACGAAGCAGAAAATGATGTATCTTTGCAGCAAGAAGCTGCAAAACCAGCCGAAGAACTGGAAGGCGACTCAGCGGAGTTTGCAGACAGACAGGATAAGATTGCTGCTTTTAGCAAGTTTGTCAACGAGGCATTGTTTGATGCAGTGATGCACGGTAACATTTCCTTAAAGACTATGCAGGGAGTAAAGGCGAGAGCCAAGGAATACGGTCTTGATGATATGAGCATGACTGACCTGCAGGAGTTGGTAGAGGCAGAGATTGTCAACGTCGCAAGAGACATTGCCAATACAGAAGCTTTGAATGATGAACAGAAGTTTGAACATATCAAGCACCTCTATGAATGGCAGCCTACGTTAAGCGCAAGAGACAATGACCGCATCAACAAGCAGCAGTACTCTACTCCTGCACCGATGGCGTTCTTGATGGGCAAGTTCGTAGACCCGCAGAAAAAGGCTAAGAGTGGTTTGGAACCATCAGCCGGCAACGGTATGCTGACTATCAATCTGCCAAAGGAGATAATGCACGTCAACGACATTGATGAAATGCGACTCTCCAACTTACAGAAGCAGGGATTTGGTGAGGTTACCAGTCAAGACGGTACAAAGTCGTTTGGCAAGAAGAAGTACGATGTTATCGTCACTAATCCACCATTCGGCAGCGTATTACCAAAGGAATGGGGAGTATATGAGATTTCGTCACTTGAACAGCAAATGGCACTCAATGCCCTCGATGCAATGAAGGACGATGGCCGTGCAGCTATCATCATTGGCGGTAACACAGAGTATAAGCGCAATGGTGCCGTACAGGGAAAAGACAGACAATTCCTAAATTATCTGTACCAAGCCTACAACGTAGTCGACGTTATCAACATGGACGGTAAGGCGCTTTACACTAAGCAGGGCACTGGCTATCCCGTCAGAATGATTCTCATTAACGGACGCAAGCCTAAGTACGACCCGACAGTATATGCTCCTGTACGTGACAAGGCACGTGCCGAGCAGGTTAAGACATACGATGAATTATTTAAACGAGTAAACGATGACATATTACGTAACAAGGAACACGACGGAGATACATCCTCTAGTGTTCACACCGCAGAAAGCGGACAGAATGGAGGACTATCTGATAATGGACATGTTAGTTCTTCTAATGAAAAGGGAGTACGAAATGTGCGGGACGGAAGAAGCTCAGGAGAACATCAACTATCAACTGAGCCTGTCGTCGATGTACAGCGGAGCGATGCAAGCGCCAAAGCCGAAGGAGGGGGAGGAAATGCCCAGCCAGAAACAAATGGAGGAATGGGCACACGACCTGTACTTCTTCACGGACGCGGGAATCAATCTGAGCAATCAAGAGGGAGCCAAACTGTATCCAGCGAAAACGGAACAGGAGAAGTGGCTGTCGGAGGAAGCAACTCTCAGCGACTTCCTGGAGACGCTGTGGATAGCGGAGCCGGACTATCAGTAAAACAACCCGAGCAAAAGCGCGAATTGGGAGCAGAAAAAGTTCCTTATCGCAAACAAAGTACAAATCCGTTTGACTTACAATCTCAGATGCCAGCAGAGCAGGCTGACGTTGTAAAGAAAGCGCTTGAAGCTATAGGGGACGTAGATAAGTTCCTTGTTGAAGAACTAGGTTATAGTAGCAAGGAAGAGCTGTATCAAGCACTAGCAGCAGAGCAGATTGATTCTGTAGCACTTGCTATCCACCAAATGAAGAAGGGGGATGCCTTTATCATCGGCGACCAAACCGGTATAGGTAAAGGCAGACAGGGTGCAGCATTAATCCGTTGGGCTGTCAAGAATGGCAAGGCCCCTGTATATTTCACAGCAAAGCCAGAGCTTTTCTCCAGCGTTTACCGTGATATAAAGGATATCCACAGCGATGGTTTGCGTCCGTTTATCCTTGCCTCTGACAAGATAAAGGCCCGTATTACAGAAAGAAAAGACGGCAAAGACGAAGTACTTTTTGACCTGCCAAGCGACAAAGAGCAGAAGCGAGTTCTTGAATATATAAACAAGAATGGCAAATTGCCGCCTGAGTACGACTTCATGATTACCACCTATAGTCAAGTAGGAAACGGTACTATGGAGTATGAGAACGGCAATAAGAAAGCTCGAAGTTACGGAAAGAACAAGACCGCCACAAAAGCAGATGTCAACGGACAAGCAAAGCGTGATGCAATTGAGAATCTTGCAGGAAATAGTATTGTCTTAATGGACGAAAGCCATTTGGCTGGTGGAGAAAGTGCAAGAGGAAACTACTTGCAATATGTTTCTACTAAAGCAGGAGGCATCACATATATAAGTGCTACATTTGCTAAGCGTCCTGACAACATGCCTCTTTATTCGCTGCGCACAGCAATCAGTAAGGCAGGTGTTGCCGTTAGCGAGTTGATAGATGCCGTTAAACGTGGTGGTGCTACGTTCCAAGAGATAATGTCTAAGGCTCTGACAGAAGCAGGTCAGATGATACGTCGTGAGCGCAACATGACTGGTGTAACGGTAGACTGGAAGGGCATTGAGGATGAAGATGTCATAAAGAAGCATTACGAACAATACGACAAGATTATTGGCCTCTTTAATGACATCATTCAGTTTCAGCGTACCTATGTTGACCCCATCATTGACAAGATGAACGATGATGCTGCAGAAGATCAGGGAGAAGTAAACCACACTCCTGGTACACGAGATATGGGTATTAACAACACTCCATTTGCCAGCCAGACCCATCAGATTGTCAAAAAAGTGTTGCTCTCTTTAAAGGCAGAAGAAGGTGCTAAGTTCGCAGTAGAGTGTCTAAAGAACGGAGAGAAGCCCGTTATCTGTGTAGAAAACACAAACGAAGGTGCAGCAGACAGAGCAACGGCGAATTCCGACGAAGACATGACAATGCCTGACCTTTCCACGAGTTTGCACGAGGGTTTGGAAAGCACTCTGAAAATCAAGAAAACAGATGCCAACAACAATGACACTTATACCTCTATACCTGTAAGTAGGCTTTCTGAAGAAGGTCAGCGTAGATATCATGAAATCGAGGAAGCTATAGCTAACTCGTCTACAGGTCTGAGTCTGTCGCCGATTGATGTGATTAAGAATTATATACGCAAGGCAGGCTACAGCATAGCCGAACTCACAGGACGAAAAAAGGAGTTTATATATAACGAAGACGGTACTGTTAAGCGCGTCAACCGCACTGACACCGACAACAAGAAGAACGCTTCCGACTTCAACAGTGGCATTGTAGACGCTGTTATCATGAACAAGAGCGCAGGCACGGGCATTGACCTTCATGCAGGCATTAAGTTCCTAAACACAGACCAGCGTCACATGATTGTCGTTCAGCCACAGAGTGACATTAACGACGAAGTGCAGATGCGTGGCCGCACAGATCGAACAGGACAGAAGCAACATAGTAGATATACCTATATTGTTTCTACTATCCCATCAGAGCAACGCCTATTGATGATGTTGAAAGCAAAGCTTCGCTCTTTGGATGCCAACACTACATCTTCTCAGAAGTCGAAGTTCAACGAAATGCAGGTACAAGACATCATTAATAAGTATGGTGACGACATCGTTACTCAGTATCTCGCAGAACACGTAGACCTTGCAGAAAAGCTGCTAAATCCTTTGAAATGGGGAGATGACTGGCAGATAAAGCCGTCAGAAGAGTTGGTTGCTTCTGCATCAAAGGAAGGTGAAGCAGGAAAAACCGCAAGCAAAGTACTTGGTCGCATGGCGCTCTTGAAGGTTGCAGACCAGGAGAAGATGCTTAAAGAAATCAGCGACCTCTATCAGACTGAGATAGACCGACTGAACGAAATGGGCGAAAACGACTTGGAGATTACCGAAATGCCGTTGAAAGCCAAGACTTTGAGCAAGCAAGTTTGGGAGCAAGGTATTGATCCGGATAGTAACAACCCATTTGCTGACAATACCTACGTAGAGAAAGTCAACATGGATGTTCTACGCAAGCCGATGAAAGCCAGTGAGGTGAAAGCTTCGCAGGAGCGTCTTCTTGGTGGTAAGACATGGGATGAATACAAGCAAGAAACGCTTGCTAAGGTTGACGAGTGGGCGGAGAAGAAGAAAGCCGAAACCACAGAGACCATTACCGAGAGAGCAAAGAAGAAGGCAGCAGCCGAACAGGAACGTTATGTTAAGGGTGCCAAGAAAGCTCAGGAGAAGAACGAAATGACCGACGAAGAGATAGAACGCAACGGTCAGATACAGTATGAGAACATGTACAAGGAAGAGATTAAGAAGCTTGACGATGCACTTGCCGCTATCGAAGCACAGAAACAGGTGTTTGTCGATGCTCTTGAAACCTTCACTACGGATGGTGTCTATGCTTTGCCTAGCAACATCTACGACCTCGGAAGTATGACCTTTGAGCCTGGATTTGGTAAGCTGATTGACATTAAGATTAGTGATAACATGTCACCCAATGCCAGCACCATATCGTTTGCTACGCTTGATGGCCGTCGTAAGATTACTATCCCTATCAATGGCAAGGTAAAGCAGCAGAAGGGCGAGAAGGAACAGATATTCCCCACCATCAATTCTCTTACCGCACAGGCGAGAGGCGGTTGGTTCGGACAGAATATTGCCAATACGCTGAAAGTGTTGGAACAGAACACGGATAATTGGGATAAGCTGACATCTACTGCAGCCCGCAAGGATGGTTATATCATTACCGGTAATCTGCTGAAAGCTCTTGTATCTACCCGTGAGCAGGGTGTAGGCGGTAAGCTGATTTCGTTTACTACCGATACAGGCGAAGTGCGTCAGGGTATCTTGATGCCAGACAACTTCGAACCGAAGGGACTTACCAGTAAGACGCCAATCTCTGCCAAGAAGGACGAATTGAAGTACAACCGCGACAAGGTAGAGAGTGCAGATGGTGACGTGTCAATCCGTGTTACCAATGATTGGAACTGGAACACCCACAGCTATGACACCTTGGAGTTGACTGTGCCTAAGTCTGCTAAGAAGGGAGCTAAGTACTACAACGACGAAACCCTCCTTTCTCTGATGGACGGTCAGTTTGAAGGCAGCAGTAAGATGAAGGCCGAGTTCAAGCGCAGCAATCTCGATGCCGTCATGAAACGTCTCGACGAGCTAGGCGTAACAGTTGCCGAAGAGCATAAGGAAGAGGAATCTCCCAAGCGCATGATTACTACCAACAATCCGTTGGAAGCCATTGAACAGGCAGCAGATAGTTGGAGACAGGAGCGTCAGATTTCTCTATTAGACGATATAAAAGACTTCGTAGACAGTATTTCAAGTCGTTTTGGAGTTAATGGTGGCGTGCCTACTTATGTCGTTAACAGCCGCGCTGACTTGGAGGCTTTGAAGGGACAGGTAGGTGATGATGTCTATAACGAGATTGAGGAACTTTACAACGAGCCTGATACCGCATCCGGATATTTCCCCAAGGGTGATGTTGTTGTAGTGTTTGGGGAGAAACTTCGTGACATCAGAGAAGCAGAAGAAGCGTGGTGGCACGAACAAGTACATGGCTATTGGCAGCGCATGCCGGCAGATGCTCGTAACAGATACGGGCAAGCCTGCTATGACTGGCTGAAAGCCAATCGCCCAGACATCTATATGCACATCAGAAATGCATACGAAAAGGAAGAAAGACTGGAAGAAGCTTGCTCTTTCCTTATCGGTAATGTGGTGGTAGCAAATATCGGTACTGAAAAATTTATGAACGAGTTCTTGGATAATAGACAAGAAATCCGTAACTTTGCAGGAGAACTAACCAATTATATACAAAATGGAAGAAAAGAAGAAAGGAACAATCAGCTTGGACGACTTGGCGAAAATCGACAGGCACCAGCAACCCAGGTTCGTAGAAGTAATCAACAGGGACGAGAACGGGGAGATAACGTCGTACGCTCTGAAGAGGAACCCGAACTACAAGAAGTAGTAGACCCACTCAAAGCCATTGAGCTTTCAGCAAAACGCTGGAAGAAAGAGCGCAAAGAAAAGGTAGAGGGTGTTCGTGAAATGGGCGAATACTCTGCAAAGGAAGTATATCATGAGCGTATTGACCGTGCAGAAACCGTAGTTACGGAAGCTGGTCAGGACGACATGATAACATTCAAGAAGGGTCAGGAGGCTATTGCCCACGATGAGGAAATACCCGACTCTCAGAACGCTTATCAGGCCATGAACCTTTCTTATGGCAAGACATTCACAGAGCAGGAGCAGTTTACCAATATCTACCGTAGACCACTTGAAGGAACCGTATTACAGCTATGCGAAAAGATGGGATGGCAGACGGGTGATGTTGACCGCTATCTTTTCACCAAGCATGGCTTTGAGCGCAACCGAGTGCTCTATGTAAGAGATTGGCTAAAGGCTCAGCGCAGCAAAGAATTGGAAGATGATGAAAAAGAACTTCTCGACGAGATGGAGAAGGACTTTGCTGCAATGAATAACGAGAACTATCAGAAGTTGAAGGATGGAGAGATTTCATTTGCTCAGTATATAGAGGAAATGGATGACTTCATCAAGTCCAACATCAACAAGCGCTATAATGCAGAGAAGCATGACTACTCAGGCTTTACAGATATGTATGGTGACGAGAAAGGTAACTATAGCGAGGCCGACATTCTCAGCAAACTGCAAAAACAGGAAGAGAAGATGGGCGATGAGTTGCGTAACAGGCTCTGGGAGCAGATAAACTTGTGTTCAAACCTTGGATTGGATAAGTACAGAGACTGCGGCATGTTGTCTGAGTCGGTTCACGACCGCATAAAGAACATGTTCCACTTCTACGTTCCTATGCGAGGATTCAATGAGGGAGAGGCAGCACAAGACCACTGGCAGTATATGACAGAATCCAACAATAAAAACAGTGTGGGAGGTCTGTTGAGAAATGCCAAGGGTCGTAAGAGCAAAGCCAACTATCCGCTTTCAACCTTGTTCGCCATGACCTATAAAGCTATCTCTGACGGTAATCAGAATGTGGTGAAGCAACACTTCTACCGCCTGTGTCAGGCACACGAAAACGACCTTGTAAAGATACAAGACACATGGGCTGTGCTTGACCCGACAACGGGAGACTTTATAGTTGATTTCCCACGCATTGATTCAGACATGACCCCGCAGGAGGTTGAGCAGGCTGTCAGCGACTTTAATACCCGCATGGCAGAACTGGAAGCCAGAGGCGAGGCAAAGCGACTGAATAGCAAGGCTAAATTCGACTACAAGGTTGATAAGAAGCGCATGAGAGAGCACATCGTCGAAGTGATAATTAACGGACAGCGCAAGACCATGATAGTAATGGGCAACCCACGCATGGCGCAAGCTATCAATGGAGAGCTACGCTATGAGTCAGGAAAGGGAACAGTAAACAAGATGGTTGCCAGCCTCAAACAGTTCCAGCAGACCGTTAGCACATCATACAACATTACGTTCCTCGGAAGAAATATGCTCCGTGACTGGACTCACTTCGGTGCCATTCTCGCGGCACGTGAAGGCATGGACTATGAGTCAGAAGCCCAGAAATACTACAGACAGCAGTTGCCACACATGATTTCATTGTTCAAGAAGTATCGTGCTGGCACCCTTGACGAGAGCAAAGAAATGGAGCGCGACTTCAAAGACTTCATGGACAATGGTGGTATAACAGGGTTTGTTCACATGAAGAAGGTGGCAGAACTGCAGAAGGAGATGGAAGGCATGCTAAGCACTCCTGGCAAGGTAAAGAAGTTGACAAATAGTTTCTTCGATAAGACACTTGGTGCTGTAGAGGCAATGAATGAGGCCATTGAGAACAATGCTCGCTTTGCTACCTACCGCGCATCCCGTCACTATGCAGGCCGCACCAAGGCCCGCTCTGCTTACGACGCTAAGGAAGTAACTGTAAACTTTAACAAGAAGGGGGCAGGCAGAAAGACGGCAAGCTTCAAGAGCGACAAAAAGAGTGTTACTAGAGCAGCCAAGATTGCTGGAGAGGCTTCGCAGATACTGATGGCAAATAAGATGTTCTTTAATGCCACCGTGCAGGCTATCTGTAACATCTTCCGAGGCTTGAAGAATCCAGATGGCTCTATCAACTATAAGTACGCAGGGAGACTTCTCACGCGATATGCAGCACCACCTTTCGCTATGGGCATGCTGATGCCTGTACTCAATGCAGCACTCTATGCTCTTGCTGGAGGCGATGGCGACGACGATCCGTATGCAAACCTGCCAGAGTGGGTGCGCAGAAAGAACTTGTGTATCTATACTGGATGGATTCCTGGTTGTGGAAAGAACGACTTCCTTGTTATCCCAATGGGTCAGGAGCTGGCAGCGTTCTACTCTATGGGTGACATGATAGCAGGTATCACATTATTCCCGAAGCTAAAACCCATTGACAAGACGTTGTATGACGAAGTTATAGGATTCCTAAACGTATTCTCACCCGTTGACTTTGAGACGAAGATTACCAACGAGTTCAATCCTGTAGCAGAATTCGCAGGAAGAATTTGCTCACCAGTAGCTCCATTGGTGGCTGTAGGCGAGAACTTGGGCTGGACGGGCAAACCTATCTTTAGGGAAGACCGCTACCCAGGTGACGAATGGACACCAGAATACCAGATGACTCTTGGCAACACCAACTCCGCTTATATTTCATTGTCAAAGTGGCTTAACGATATAAGTGGAGGTGACGATGTGAAGCGCGGATGGGCACAGATAAACCCAAGCAGCATGCAATATCTGTTAGAGCAATATACTGGTGGCCCAGGCAAGTTCTTTATGAACACTGGCTCTGCCGTAGGAGATGCCTATAAATGGGCGTTCACCGATGATGAGGCTGACTTTAACATGCGAAAGATAGAGTTCTTCCGCGCCTTCTGGCAGCAGGGCGACGAGCGCACAGACCTGTACCGTATCAAGGCTAAGTATCGTAAGTATCGCGAAGAGGCAAACGAGAAGTATCACAATATAAAGGGGTACGAAGCCGATATGGGCAGCAATCCTGAACACCTCATGAAGTACATGGAAGAAGCAAAGGGCAAGGACTTTGTACGCATGGAAATGGTAAGAGAGGCAGAAAAGACGTTGAAGCAACTGAATACCGCAGCCAACCAAGCAGAAGGCAGAAAGCGAAAGAACGCAAGAGCACTCTACAACAGTACACTACAGATGGTCGTAGAAGAGCTTGACAAGACGCAAGACATCGAATAATCCATTTTACGAATCTCTTGAAATTGTCCCGTCAGGTGTTGCTACTTGGCGGGATAATTGCTATAAAAAGAGCCAGTTTGCAATCTCTGCAAGCCGGCTCTACCGATAACTAAAAACCTAAAACTATATATATGATTTAACCTATCAGAATCTCAAATAGTTCCTTGAACTTCGGGTATGCCATCCATCCTGCTATGGCTATGCCAACAGCAAGGAGAAAGAATATTATTACTTTGTTCATACCTGTTTCTTTTTTTGTACCTACTTATTACAATAACTATGTTAGTTACAAAGCATTAAGTTCTGACTTGTTATTTCCATATGACAGTTTATCTAAGCGCAGGTTCTGTACACCCTCAAAATCATCTGCTGTCACAACAGCATCATTATAGTAGTTGTTGAACAGTAATGTACCATAAATAGTGCATGTATTAAACCTTATATAGAACTGGCTATCCTCAAATGTTCTATTTGGATTACCCTGTCCTTGAATGTGAACTGCAACTTGTTCACTTGATACAGTTTCAAATATAGTATCTTCTGCATGGAAACACTGTAAACCATCATACTCTTCACTATTATTATTGTCATGCACTACAATTGCCCTATTACTTGTGCCAGAAATTAAATGACATCCCTTTAAGGTAAGTGTGCAGCCACCTCTCAATCCGACTCCTATTGCTCCTGCCAAAGGAGAATTAGATTGAAGTGTGCAATTTTCTATTCTAATAGTCTTATCTTTCATATAATTGAAATCAAGATGAACAGCGTAAGCACCGAGTCCATATTGGTCTAATGTATCTTTCTCTTGAATTATAGTCAAGTTTCGAAGTAAGCCACTTGCCATTTCCATAGGAGGTCTATAATACTCACCGTAATTATTCTTTATAATACAAGAGTCTCTGTCGATACCAATAATATACACAGTCTTATTCTTTGCAACTATTACTTCATTACTATAAATACCTGGATATACAATTATGGTATCACCGTCATTTGCAGCAGCAACTGCTTCGGTAACAGATTGGAAATCGAAATCAGAACTCTTTCCAACAGTTAATACAGGAGTTCTATTTTCCGAAGAAATAATGAATGGCATTATATTTTCACCATAACATGCAGGTAGTAACTCTAATGTCGGATTATTATTTTTCAAAACGACACTTGAAGTCCAAGAGAAGTTCGAAGCAGTCCTAATAAAGAAAGAACAATTGCCAAAGATACTATTACCACCAGATGTAATAGTTCCTTTGTATAGTGTATCTGAATTGTACGTAGAAGCATCCCACTCAATATTTGTCTGTTCAGAATATTGGGCGTACATATCAAGCAATGCTACTTGAACTCCGAATTTTCCCTCTCCACCTAAATTATTAGAATTAAATCCAATGTAAGTTATGACAACTTTTTTATCATCTGGAATACTTAGATCTCCAACGATGAAAAAGTCTTTTATTAAATTCAGAATATTCAAGTCTATATCAGTTGCATCTATTATTCTATATGTCTGCTGCTGAGATAGCATAATATATGGAATAACATTTTTCCCATAACCGTTTGCTGTCAATTCAAGCGGATAATTAGTGCCACCACCAAAATAAGTTTCTGAAGGCCAAGAAAAATTTAAAGAAGTTCTTATATACACACGTGCCCTATTGTTTAGCACACCAGATGCACCATAATTGTACAGCTGATATAACACGCCTGCTTTCCAACTGCTACCACGCCCTATAAAACTACTCTCATACATAGTCGTTCCTGTTGTTGGGTTAAGAGCAGCAAGTTGTATTGCATAGAAATTATTACCTCCTAAACTGCTGCTGTTCAAAGCTATATATTTCACTATTAGCTTATAGCCCTCCAAGTCAAGGTCTGTTTCTACATATATCTCTTGTATAAGTTTAATTATCTCTCTTGTAAAACCTGATGGAATATTAACTATCACATACGTTTTAGGATTATTCTCTATCACTTGGCTAATAGCTTGACTATTTTCTTCTATTTGGGTATAGATTGGAGTTATCGCTGAATTGATGAAAGGAATGACATCTTTCCCTATACCAAAGTTGACGAAATCAAACGGATGTGAGATTAAAGCAGAATCAGTTGTCCATGTAAAATTATCTGCCGTTCTAATATAAACATCGCCATACTGTTCTGGATGCCCAGCACCATACGGAAGCAATTGATATGTAGAATGTGGCTGTAGGTTGTTACTATTTGGTAAATAGAATGCTACATGGAACACTTCTGTATTTTCGGTATCTACACACTTCAAATTAATTCCCAAAGCATTATTCCCATAACTATTATTGATACCGATGTATGAGCATATATATTCTACGCCATCAACTAACGTCTTTGACCTGTCTGGGCTAAAGTATATGCCAATAATATTAGTTTTGAACCAATTATACATTGATTGGTTGCTGTGGAAATTTACTTCTTTGTAGCAGGACACAACATCATTAATTTTTTGCCAATCACTGATATTGTTACTCCACTGATTAGCGACCAGCATATACTGCACATACTTATTGTCAGAACTCTGTACAAACTTGACTGACATACCACCCTTACGAAGACCAGAAGGAACATTGTTGCCACCGTCAAGAGCTGCTGCAAGGTCAGCATACTTTGCCAGTGTACCACCAGTAGCACGATAGGCAGAAATATCAAATACCTCGCCTATCTGCGGCTTAGTAGACAGATGAACGTAAGCATTACCTTTCCAGGCATATTCGCTGTAGCTGGTGGCGTCGTACTGACTACCATCCCAAGAGCCCACGCGGTAGATAGTGTCAGCCTCACCAGTGGCAGGAAGCACGTCAGTAACATCAGTTGTTTCCTCTGTAGCCTCAACGGCTTCATAGTTGGTACTTGGAGTCGTGATCAGACTGTTAAGCTCTTGCTTGCTGTAGGTTTCCTCTTTAGTGTATCTATCTTCCAAAGAAGCATCTACTTCAGCATTAATCTCACCCTGGAACTTGCCTTTTGCCTTATCCTTGATAGCGGATGCTGCTGCTACAATACCACCAGTAGCAACTGATTCAAGCTCTCCACCAATTTTAATTGTTTTTTCCATATCTCTGTTAATTTAAGAAATTACTATTGTTAATGTTCCTGCATCATAAGTGTTGCTTGATCTATAAGACTTATAAGCAACACCACCTATAGTAACACTCTGAGGCTCTTCAAGAGGGAATGTGAAGCCACTCATGGTAGCACCGTGAATGGTCATGGTTGCTGGCACGTTGAAGTACACATAGTCGCCATCATTGGCAACGGTGATATTGTAGGTGCCAGCAGGACTGGTCTTTGGAGTAGTCAGCGGAGTACCATCTACATACGCTGCACCTGAGCCAGTTCTGATAGGATATACTGCTGTCACAATACAACTTTTTGTTTTAGTAACCCCAGCTATGATAAACTGGGAACCATACTGAATATCACCTGCTTCAGTAGGAGTGATGGTATCTGTACCACTTAGGCTGGTACCACTGCCACTGGCAATGATTTGCGTTCCCTTCCCGATGACAATACTTAAAGCACTCTTGCTGGCTGTAGCAGACAGTGATATTTCAACAGGCTCATTGCCTACAAGTATCAACGAGGGAGATGCTGCAAGATTGACAGTGGCACTACTACCTACAATCTCGTTGATCTGGTCTTGAAGGTCGCCGTTAACCTCTGACTGGTTTTTCCCACCTCCAGCATCTATATCGGTGGCTCCACATACATGACCGCCAACCTTAGCGTTCTTTATTCTTGTGGGGATATGCGATACTTTTTCTGTCATATCTTATGATACTATTAGGATTTCGTCAAATTGATTGTATGCGTCACTGCTCTTGTAGACCTTATATGGATACCCGTGAATGATTTCCGTTGTAGGTTCATCAAAGCCAACTTCAAAAGAGTTCATTGTAACGCGATTAATAGTCATGCTGTTAGGCACGATAAAGAATAGATAGCTTCCGTCTGCAGTAACGGCTATGTGGTATTCGCCATTTACTGACGTTCTGGGAGGAGCTACGTTTGTGGCATCTTCGATGGTTTGGCCCGCACCGTAGTATATAGGCTGTGCCACTGGCAATGTCTTGTCAACGGCCTTTACATCGTCGCCCTTAATAAACTCTGCAGTATATACTATGTCTTCCGTTCCTGTTGGCGTGATAGTATCTGTAATAGCAAGGGTCTTTTCGCTACCCACGGCAATGTCTATACCGTTGCGTTTGATGCGGATTTCGTCATTGTCATAGTATGCTAGGGCCTCAACATACACCTCGCTCTGCAAATCTTTCATAATGACATTAGGAGAAATGCTTAAGTTGACAGAAGACATAGCGTTAATGCGAGTCTTTACGTCATTACCTAGCTTGTCCCATATCACGCTATTGTCGGCCATCTTTTTTGACGTTATCGCCTTATCGCTAATATCGTCGGTTTCAACCAAAGGAACCTTATGGCCCAAGTGTAAATCTTCTTTAAATGTAGGCATAAATAAAACGTTTTATTGCACGCAAATATATGATTTCGCCACATTGTTTATTCCGATTCCGAAACTACACAATGAAAGAAAGTCGGAAACGGATTATAATCTTTGATAATCATTGGCAATCATTAATAGCATGGAAGCGAAAAATCTTCATAAACGGAAGATTTTCCGTAAATTTGCAGGCATGAGCAAAGTAAACTATGACATATCGAAACAGATGCATCAAGACCTCATCGCTGCTTATAAGCGCGTATGTGGCGAGTGCTGGTCGCAGCATCAGGCTTACGAGCGCATGGTCAACGAACCTGCGCCACGTTACTATGTCACACCAAGGCAAGCCAGCCAGAATATTGCTGCGATGATAAGGGGGAACTTTAGAAGGATAGATTTGATGATGCCACTACGTCGCGAAATGTACTACTCGCTATTCAAGGTGGTGCAAGAGTTATCTGAAAAGCGGGAATTTATAGGCAAGAGCCTTAGTTACATCATGAAGTTTGCCGTTATGCAACCAGCTCCAAAGTTCTTTATCAGCCCCGTAAGAGCAAGTATTATAAGAGGTTTTATCCGTAACGGTGTATTTGATGAAGACGGCAAGGTAAGAGACGAAAAACTACCCTCATACGTTAACACCCGTGAGAATAACCGCAAGCGGACTAAAGAAAGAAAAGAGAGAAAGGAGAAAATGAAATGGATGTTGGAAAAGATGTCAGAAGGAACAGGGGTGCAGTAGTCAAGCTTGCCGATACTGTGCAGGGCATGATGGCCAACTGGACGGAGAACAACTTCCAGCAGTTTGAAGAGACGATGAAGCTGATAAAAGAAGGTGCTCCCGTTCAGTGGGTGAAGCTGTATATGGAGGCCGTGAAGTTGGGTATTGAGAAGAACACGAACATCAATATCAACATCAACAGACAGAAAGACCGCGACGATCTGCAGGCGTTGGTGCGCTCCAGGGTCTCGCTACCCGATAACGGCACTTATGTGCCCTACGAAGAAATAGTACAGGAACCTTTACCATTAAAGCGGTCAGAAGATGACTAAAGAGTGAAACGACCTATCCATCACGGACGGGTCGTTTCCATTTTCAAAAAAGAATACTACTAACCTAAAACTATCAAACTATGAATACACTAATAACAATTAACATTTATCGCAACTTATTACTTCTTCTTTCCTGTGTGATAAGCATTGTGCCAGCAAACCTATCCGTAGCCTTCATGTCTGCGAAGTCGTAGCGGAACTTATAATACTTCCACGGGGTGCCACGCAGAGAGTGAAGTTCTACCCATGTGTCTGGGTCTGGGTCGAGGTTGTTTGAGGCAAATATGCGGAGTGTCATAGTTCCACGTTGTGTTACCTCCACCTCTTCCTCTTCGTGGGTCTCTGTCACCGTGTATGGAGAGAACTGCAAAACGTGTCTTATCTGCATAATGCTCTTTAATGCAAGACCATTCTCCAGCTTGATGGGGCGGGTAACAATCGTGCCGTGGTATGTGTTGTCATCGTCATGTTCCAAGGGCTTTTCCAGAAGAGAGTATATCGTATCGTCTACCTGTATCAGCATGTCGGGATATTTGTTGACAACATTTACAGGGACATCATCCTCTAACGGGCCTGCCACTGTCAGCAGGTCAGTCTTGTGGAAGGTGCCGTTCTTGATGGCATAGATATATGCATAGCTGTCAGCAGGACCCATGATCCATAACAAGCTGTCTCGGTAGTCGTAGGCTATCTTTGCATGCTTGAGGAAGTCTTTGAAGTCGCCACCCATCTGCTCAGAGACACACTTCACATCAGAGCCGACCATAACCATCAGTCCTTTCTCTGACGAGAAGAAGATGGCACCGTCCGTCTGCACGATGGAAGCAGCATTGTTGCACACCTCCCTGGATGCTGGTGTCGAAGATACGAAGAGTCCTGTATTGTTCAGCTCCATAGCCCATATACCCTTATCTGTGAATATCATCAGCGGGTACTGGCCGAACTGTCCCTGTGAGAGTGCTTTCGTATTGGCTATTACAGCGAATATCGTTCCGTCACCTGCCTGGTTATAGCCGCTGGCATTGAAGATATACGGGTTGTTAACCTCTGAAGTGATAATGGTATTGTTCAGCGTCTCCGTAAGTTCTGTGCTTTCTGTTGGAATATCTGCTAATTCAAGAAGTTTATTAAATTCGCTCTCAAACGGCAAACCATCAAAGTAGTATGCGCCATTTAGACCAGTATGCTCCTTTAGGTTTTCGTCCAGGAAAAGCATAAGAGGGCCACCATCTATTGCTCTTTGGAATATCCTTACTCGCTTTGCTCTTGGGTCTGGATAGTAGAACCATAAACCGAAGCGTTCTGAACTGGTAAATGAGTCTTTTACTGTTATGTCGCCTCCATCTGTTTCTATGTCAACATATATTTCGTAGTATTTTGTAATAGCATTTGTATCTGTATTGTTAAGATACCAATCGTAAGGCATCAACTTTCTAAACCCTTTAAAGAAGGTACGCTGAACGTTTGCCAGATTGAGGCGTGAGTTATACACATAGGCATAAGAGCCAGAGCGTTCTGTGTGACCATAGTACTCGTCTGGTAGTTGCTCTTGTGTCCTGATATTCCCCATGACACCGTCTCTGATATCAGAGCTGGCATCATTCCAAATTGTAAGATTAGTGAAAATATCTTCAGTTTCGAAAAGCTTATAGAAGATGCTTATCTCTTGCAGGTCCTTGTTGATGTCGTTTTCCGATCTTCTGTTCAAGACGCGGAATCCCCATGCTCTATATATCCAATCTTGACTGCTTTCTTGAGAATTATCACCACATTGTACAATATCACTGTAACGAGCGCTATATCCTCCGTTATCGGCTTTTCTGATACATACATGTTCTACGTTGTTGGCTTCAGTGACTCGCGTCATAGAATACGGTGACCCGTATTCAGACTGAGTCGTGTTGTGTGTCTCTACCTGGTCACTGACAAACACTACGACACTTGTCACCAAGTCTCTATAGTCTGAATAGTCCGTGTTTATCTTATACTGCAATGCCCTATAGAACATTGTCATCTTAAAATGTCCATCACCATTATAGAAATACCCAGAGTGATTATCCTGCACTGACGGAACAATAAGGATAGGTGGCGTCAGTTTCACATAGGAACCATCGTACATCTTAACGGCAGCTCTTATAAAAAACGGGCCTACAAAACCTTTCTTCTCCTTGGCAATGTAATTCTTGCATTCATGGTACGTTCCTATAACAGTATCATTCCAGGCTTCTTGCTGGACGACAACATCTCTATATGGCCCGTTAAAGAATTCGGATACATCCCCCGTTTCTTCGGTATGGAGTCCTCCCCCGTCGGGTATAATCAGTCGAAAGTCAATATCAATGTCAGGAATGGCAGAAGCAAGCTGGCTGTAGCCTTCTCCCTTCCAGCTGTAATAGGTCAGTCCTGACGGTTTGTTGACGATGAGCGTCTTGCCGATAGCAGTTATCTGTGTCTCGTCCTTGTTGATGCCAGACTCCAGGGTCCCCATTAATTCGATTTTCCCATCTGTGTTCCTCTGTCCCCATGCCAGATCGTTGTCGGCCTCAACATAGATATAGTTCTCTGTGCTGCTGTTGGGGTTGTGAATGAACATGACAACACCTTCGCAATCCGTCGCCTTTACTGACGGCTTCTGTATCGGCCTGTGCTCTCCATTGTCATACACCATGCCGACACATTCCTGCAAAGTGTTGTCAGAGCACAGAGCATCGGAGGGAACATTGGTTATTCCTTTGTCGAATGTTAGTTGTTGCTGCTTTTCGTTCATAGCTATTGTCTTTTTTATATTTCTGCTTCTGTGTGAATGCGTTGTTTCTTCTCCTTGGGTGCTTCTGTGCGCCATGAAGGACGGTAGATGTCGTTGTTGTAGGCTACATAGAGACCAATGGCAGTAGACATGAGCACGTCGTCGTGACGGTTAGAGCCTGGCTGGTTGCCCATCTTGCCTGTATCGGGGTCGCGCTCATACCATCCCAACTCCATATACATCTGCTCGTCTGGTTCTTCCCACAGCTTATCGTCAACGCAAGCAATAAGGTTGTCTATTATCCACTGCTTGGTCTTGACGTTGGTCTGGAAACCGTAGATGGGTTCGATACCCTCTTGCACGCTTTCGGGAGTCTTGTTGCGCTGATAGAGATTGGGGTAGAACTTAGAAATCTCGTTGATGATGGTTCCGAAGTGGTCGCCCTCGGTATTGGTATCTTTCTCTCGGTCTGCCGTGTTACTCTCGATAATCAGCAGAGCATCGTCGTAGTAGTGAGCCAAGGCAGCAGCTTTCCATGCAAGAATATCGTGACGGACATGGCCTCGCCAACGGGCTACCACACGGGGACGGCCTTTGACCTCCTTACACAATCCCATCTGGTCAATGACAGTCATTACCGTATAGTCAGCCTTGTCGGAAGCACCACCAATATCGACTGAGACAAGGTAGCGGTTCTTGACCTTGAAGATGTGGTTGTTGGGGGCAGACCAAACCTTTAACTCGCCTTGGTTGTCCTCGCGAACAACAACCTTTGCATCCAGATAGACAGCACGAGAACGTTTCTCGAAGGGTTTAAGTACCACATCGGCATAGTACATCGGCTTCTTTGGTGCCTGACAGTCGTCTTTGAGGTCGTCGATGGAGTATGGGTCAAAGACTGCGTTACCAGAATTACGGAAAGCCTCAACGGGGTCGATGGGAGCCTCAGAAGCCATATAACCATGCGTCTTGTGCTCGTTACGCTTATAGCGATACCAGTTGATAGCCTCAAAGCAAGCGCCCATCTTCCATATCTTCCAGAAAAACTTGCCCGACTCACGGAATCCAGGCACCTCACTGTCCTTGTTGCGGTTAGCCCACAGCCATTCTGCAAACTCTTCTTCCTCCTTCTCTGTAAAGCCATTGTGCCACATGGGTTTCATGTCCTGCTCAATGAGGAAGAAAGGAATGAACACAAAGGAGTAGGCAGAGGTGGAGTTTTCGGCCATAGCGTCCTGACACAAGTCGTAGAAGAAGCCAGAGTTACCCTTACCCGTAGACTCATAGACCGCCATCTCGTCGGGCAGATTTAAGAAACCACCTTGGATATTGGCGCGCACCTCGTCAGGGTCGTGTTCGGGAGTCTTCTTCCACGATGCCACCTCAGAGAAGTGTGCCAGCTTGTAGTTGTCACCACGACACTTCTCAAAGGAGTTGAACGATGCAATAGAGAGAATGGAAGAACGGACAAGGAATTTTCCATCGGATATCTGAAAGTCAGAGTCAGAGTTCTCGTAGCGTGTCATTTCCAGTTTGGCACCAGGCATACCAATCGTCCATCCGGGCTGAACCTCCAAAGATTTGCGGTACATAGCCTTAATCTTCTTAGAGGTAGAGTCTGCCTGCGTGACGATAGCGGCGTTCCATCCATTCGGGTGGCGATAGCCCTGCATCCACTTCATATACATCTGTGTAAGCGTAGAACCACCCCACTGACGAGCCTTCAACAATACAACAAGGATAGCCTTACCAGCACGTCTGCGCTCTTCAAACACCTTCAAGAGTACTCGCTGGGCATAGCGAAGGGTGAAAGGTATCATCTTGCCAGACACCTTATCCACAATCTTGTCAGTAATGATAAATGCAAACTCCGGATCGTCAGCACAACGAGCTTGGAACAATGCCTCTTCTACGTCCTGATGGTAGTCAGCATCATAGTCTCTGTGACAGCCCTCTTCAATAAACCTGCGAATAGTGCCGAAGCGCAACACCTCATGGAAGATACCAGTCTCTAAGGTTTCCTTCATGACAAACATTTCTGGTATCATGCAGTCTGGAATGACTACGCGCTTGCGAAGACCTTCTGCAAAACCGTAGCAGCCTATACCCGTGAGTTGGTCATATGGGCCGTAGATAAGCTGGCGGCGGTTGTGGTTCTCGTTTACGAGTTCTCGGATTTCTTGGCGCATAATGTTCCGTATAGGTAGCCTGCAAAGAGGCAGTATATATGAATGAGGAAGTTGACGTGAGGTAGGAAAGCGGGAATGATAAGGAACCACTTGTTTCGGGCAACCATGTCCCTAAGACGATGTATCTTACCCCAAGAGATACCGACCATAGCGAAGAGGATGCCACTAAAGCCATATGTAGGTTCAGACAAAGCAGCAAAACCACATTGCATAACGCAGTCGTATATAGAGAATGATGGCAGGAATGAGCACAGCACGGCAATCAGATAGGTTGCTATGAGGTGCATCTTGCAACGAATCATGAAAAGACACAGCATGTTTGCCAAGAGGTGCCAGATGTTGGCATGCGAGAATGGATATAGGAAGTGGTTTGCTATGTCGTATCCAGAAAAAGAACCGTCAAAAGAAGTGAAGCCGTACTTCGGTAAAAAGAAATACGACCCCACCAACATAAAAAACACTAATATCTTAACGTACCTAATATTCATATCTTATCACAGACCATGCAATCAAAATGGGCTAAGGTGTTTACGGATTGTTCCAGGCTTGTTGGCATTTGCCAGCTTGCAAATGTCGTTAAGAGCATCGATGGCGAGCGTTGCCTTATCGACTGTCACGGGGTCTTTAGATGTCAGCGTGACGGTGAAGTACTCCTGCAGGATGGCATTAACGACATAATCGTTAACCGCTGAGGTAAGCTGGTCAAAGATGGTATCGTCCCACCATTCTGGCATTAACAGTTCGATGTCTATCTCTTCCTTATCTTTTATGGTGTTCATGTTGGTAGCCTTTGACTTTTCCAACACAAATGCCTGCATCTTATTCTTTGCCTTTCCCACATGCGTATCGAACCAACTATAGAACATCTGCTGATACTTGGTAGTGGCATTGGTAAGACGGTCATCATCACGGCCATCGTCTTTTCGACGTGACTCTGCTATCATCTGTATCTGCGTGTCTACCGCAAACATGACGGCATCACGACTGATGAAGATATGGCGTTCTGACTTGGGGTCTTTGATGCCATACTGAGGGTCGTGTGGTGTTGACGGGTGATTGTGATAAGGCCAGTTATCATCTGGAAGAGGTGGGCGCATCCCTTTCAACGGAACGGGTCTGTAGCCTCCTTGTTCTTTGTTGTGAAGTATATCCATACACCTTATTTATATTATAGGAACTAAACTACGCGAACCTGAATGGTCTTAGACAGTTCCTCGTTGTGACGAGAATAGAGCTGAATGTAAGTTTCTCCGAAGTTCTTTCCAATGACTGTAGCGCCCTCATTTGAAGAACCGACACCACACACATTAGGATCTTGAACACGAATGTTAATATCGTCGATAGCGCCATCCGATATTGAGTAAGTGACGGTACGCTCTTCGCCAACACCTATAGCTATTACGGAGCCAACGACATTGAGCGTAGTGGGATATTTGTAGGAAGGTGCTACGGGAGCAGTTTTGTTGAAGCATCGTTTTATAGCGGTAAGGTCACGTTCTACGAATTGAGCGTAAAGGGATGATTTCTTCTCGTTGATGGGTCGCCACCAATCCACAAGCATTACTTCCTCAACATATTTGGCACAAAGCTTTGCCAGAGAATCCGTATAGCTTTTGTTAAATCTGTTGCCGACAACGAGAGAGATTATGACATTGCTTTCACTCTTCGAGGAATAGATGTTGTCACCAGTAGAGCCTCCGCTATCCTGCAGGTAATCGGAAAGGTTCGTTTTCAACTCTTCCAGACTTGTACTGAAAGAGCGCTCTAAAAGACGCTCTTGGTATTCTTCATTTCCTGCCTGTATCTCATAAGCTGTAGATATAGCCTTGGCGTCTGCTGCCTTTTCAAAGCGGCCACTCTTATATGTCTCGTTCTTGACCGATTCAAGAATCTGTGGCTTGTAGAGCGTTAATAGTATTGTATTATCCATAGTTTCTAAGATTGGTCTGTAACGTAAACTTGAATGGTTGCTGAAACCTCTTTGTTGTGGCGAGAGAACAACTTAACAGGAGTGTGCCCTAACAGCTTGCCTTTAATGACAAACCCAGCCACAGTACGCATAGCATCAATGAGCGTAGCATCTTCAACAGCTATTTCAATATCATCAATAGCACCCTCGGAAATGCTATACTTCACGTCATATTCCTCCCCGACCCCTATATCTACGGCATTTTCCGAAACTGTCAGTTCGGAAGGATATTGATAAGTAGGTGCTGTGGGTGGTTTCTTGTAGACCACATACTCCACAAGTGCCTCCATACGCTGCAAAGCATCGTCCTGATACTTCTTGGCAAGGTCAGGGTGTACCATAGAGAGATATTCCCCAATGGAGTTAAGCCTGACATAAGAGTCTATCAAGTCGGCCACGCGGTTTTGGAAATCGCTGTCGCCACGAGTATTAGTAATCGTTACGTTAATGGCCGATGCAGAATAGGAAGAAGCTGTGATAAACTGCTTCAACATCGCCTCAACATTCTGCACCGAAGCGTTGATGTACTGCGTAAGGATGGGCGTATCTTCTGCTGAGGAAAGGGTGATGTCCGAAAACATATTCTTTCCGTCTTTGGTGTAGAGCCGCTTTCCGATTATGGAGAGATGGCGCTTAATTGCCGATATAACTGTTGCTATTGTGATAGTCATGCTGTTGGAATTTACGGTTATGCTGCCTGCAGCATTTGTTGTGCGTTAGCGACCTGTTGCTGGTTAGCAGGATTGGCGGCAAGCTGCTGTTCCATCTGTTGCTGCATGGCAAGCTGTTGAGCCTTGCGCTGTTCAATTGCTGCAAGAGCATCGTCCTTGAATGGCAGGTTACAGATGTTGAGGTATGTTTCTCCGTCGATGATACCAAGCTGGAGAAGTTGCATGGCCTGATCGTTGACATAGGTCTGATAGGCTGCTGTTGCTGCTGCTTCCTTGATGCTGATTTCAAAGTCCACATCACGACAAGAGAGGTTGTCGTAGTCGATAAGCTGACGCATGGAGTTGTAGACCATACGACCATTGCGATAGAACTGCTTGATGAACATACACTTCTTGCGGGCAATCTGCTCGGTAAACGAAGTGAAGCCCTGCATGAGTGATTCAAGCGATGTGGTAGCGTTCTGTGTCTCTTGTGCGTAACGAGCAGCCGAAGTACCAGCAGAAGGCGTCTTGCCTTGTAGTGCTCCCGATACATTGGTAATCTCACGGGAAAGGTTAAGCTGCATTTGCAAGAGATCCTGTGTACCAAGCTGTACGGCACCAGAAGAAATAATCTCCGGGCGTAGGTTCGGATTCATGCGGTTGGTCTCAAAGAACAGAATACCGTCGTACTCAGTCATTTCGTCTGCTATATCCTGCTTGGTATAGCCATCGGGGATGTTCTCTATTGGGAAAATAGTCAGACCCTTAGCTGCTGAGCGTGCCGCCATGTCGTGCATGATGATAAGACGGTTGATGTAGCGCTGCTGGTCGATGATGTTGCCCATGAACGGGTGCACCTCGGAGTTGACGTAAGGATAGAGACGGATGGTAAACGGATGGTCTTTCGTCTCGTAGGGATTTTCGCCCTCGGCGATAACCGTACCATCAGGAGCCATAAAGGTGTAGTACCAGTATTCATCCTCTATCTTCTCAGTTTCTATCAGTGCCCATTCATCTTCTGGAATACCAACCTGCAAATACTGCTGTATGCGAAGCTGGTTCTCCCGGTCAATGCGCCATTTGTCATTCAGCTCAATACGGTATTCCACCTCGTCACCATTCTCTGCCAGCGGGTCGTAACACTGGTAACGAGTCTTGGTCTCTTTCGTCCAAACCTCGATAAGTCGGCACTTTGAGTTGTCCGATGGTGTATCAAAGCTGATTTGTTCTAGACGGTCGCGCTCGTTCTGTTGTAACCCTGTAGAACGGAAGTAGCGATGGTTGTCTGTGCTGTCAATTTCGAATATCTTGTTGATTTCGTCTACCGTCCAACCATACTGGCTATTGCAGAACTTACGGTATAACTGACCAGGAGCAACATCATGCAGCACACCGACCATCTGCAAGTCAGTCATGCGGACATCTGTGCCACCTATCCAGAAAGCATAGTTCGGATTGATGAAGTCCGTCCAAGTGTCGTAGCGTCCGTTTCGCTCTTCGTAAGTCTCGCGTGAGACAGCTACACCGCCAATGATAAAGTCCTCAAAAGCCGTTTTGAGAGCGTCGTGCATGTATGTTTTCTGCCACGACGTTTGCATGGTGGCAGTCATCATATCGGATAACCATTGCCCATCATGCTTGACGGCAAAGCAGTTAGGCTCCCCACTCTGCTTAGCATACAAGCCCACTACAGAGTTGAGAATGGAAATCATGATGTTGTTCTGCAAAGGAACGTTACCCTTCGACTGAATGTATTTGCGTTCAGTAATCGTTCCGTGACGATACTCAATAACATCACCCCACTGGTCTTCGTAGGTGTAGCGACGAATACGATCACGCACCAGTCGGACGTCTTCTAGGTTGTTCCAAGCCTGATTGCATCTTGCTATAAGGTCTAAGTCTTGTCTACGGCGACGATGAAAAGGGATGTTGCTTACGCTACTGTTACGCTTGCGGTTGCGTACAGAGTCGTTCACAGACCCTACAGGCATTACTGATGATAAAGCTCTTATCTTAGCCATTCGTTTTCTGTATTTTATGCCGCAAAAATATGCGAAAACCACTCTTTTTATTCCGTGTCCGATATAAGCTAGGGGCGCAATTTCGGAATCGGAAAAGACTTTTGATACATCTTATATATTTGCCGTGAAAAAATTTCGAAATTTTATGGCAGAAATCAAGAAGAAAACGGAAGTAGACGTGAACGGCCAGCCAGCAGTGGAGGCCGAGCAGGTACAAGAGGTTCCTGTACGTCCCAACCGAGACAAGTACGCCTCGATGTGGAAGGAAGATAACCCTGACGTAGATTTTGAGGACAAGGAAGCCCGCTATGAGCGTATGGGCAGAGACCGTGAGGAGCTGAGAAATCTCAGAAACAGCGGTAAGCAGTTGACAAACATCCTTAACAAGCACCGTTGGATTGGTGCCATGTTGCAGGATGAGGAAGAGAACCCGTTGGTATGGATGGCCAAGAACGGCATTGATATCAAAGCCGCACTTGATGACCCAGATGTATTGCAGAAGGTCACCGACGCTTTCTCAGAGTGGGAAAAGGGGCAGGCTGCCGGCGAAGCTGCCGAAGCCGCCAAGGATGAAGCCATTGCCCGTAGTGTAGAGCAGTTGGATGCCGTTCAGAAAGAGTTTGGTCTTAGTGATGAGCAGAAGAACCGCATGTTTGAATACTTCTGGGATGAGGTGTGGTTGCCCGCTTGGCGTGGTGAAGTCAGCAAGGACGTATGGACTGCTATCATGCATGCCATGAACTATGAGCAGGACATTGCCAATGCCCGTGAGGAAGCAGCTATGCGAGCCCGTAACGAGAAACATGCCAACAAGGTAAAGACCTTTGACGAGAGACAGGTTCCGCCCTCATTCAGTCAGGGACAAGGCCAGGCCGTTACACCGAAGCCCAAGAAAAAGAGCATGTCTATGGACTTCGACGAAATGAAGAAATACGGATATTGATTCGAAACCATATAAAAATCCTAACAAGATGAAGAAAATTAAGAACGTGAACATTTGGCGAGTCCTCAGCTTTGTGCTGTTTGTCCTTGCCGTAGTTAGTGGTGGCGGTGCTATGGCAGACGCTACCGTAGTTAATGATGCCCCAATTGGTGACGAGGGCGCTCTGCCCGCAACAGCCGCCGAAGCTGCTGCCAACGAGCCTGCCAACCCAGCCAATAACGACCTGCACATTCCTGGCGATGGTGCTGCCGGTGAGACCTTGAACGGTTCTCAGCTGAGTTCTACCCAGCAGCGTAAAGAAGACAACATCGACGACGAGTGGGATCAGGGGATTACCCAGTTTCAGCCGTGGCGTACTCCGCTTCTCTCCATTGCGCGTCGTGTCGCACGCAAAGTCAACCTTCAGAACTGGACGGTAAAGCACGCCCGTATCGGTGGTGACACCTTGGATGGCCGTACCACTTCTGCAATCACACAGGAGGAAGATGGTAGCTTGAAGCTGACCACATCAAACTTCAACGGTTCGCTGAAAGCTTTCTACAAGGGCACTACTGTTTTCTGTCCGTTCATTGACGGTTACGCAGAGGATGGTACTACCGTAGAGGGTTGCCTGGAGCTGTTTGTCGTTGACGTGACTTCTAGCTATGTGCTCGTTGTTCCTATCAACGGTAAATTGAAGAACGGTGCTACTGCTGGTGACACCTACGAGGTTCGTGAGTTTGCCGGTAACGGAGTAAGCTCAAACAAGGGTCTTCCTGCAAACGCTTATCTCTGCGCAGGTTCTTCTATCGCAGGCGAGAGCCAGTTGCTGATTACTCCTGAGAACTATCAGCCTCGTTACGAAGAGTTCAGCGTTCAGAAGAAGCTGTTGAACATCGTTTGGACTAACGACTTCGAGAAGGTTAAGAAGAAGATGCCTTGGCATGTTGCCGACGTTAAGGCTAATGCCATCCGCAACTACAACCTCCGTGCAGAACGTACCTATTGGATGGGTGCCAAGACCCGTATTCAGGTAATCAACGGCGACCAGTCTGTTGAGGATGCCTACGGTTCTAAGGGTATTCTGTGGCAGGTAACCAACTCGTTCAGCATTGACCGTGGCCATATCACCGTTGGCGATTTGATTGCCATCTCTAAGCTGCAGCACACCACCTTCTCACAGAGTTCTCACTCTTACGCTTTCTGCGGTTCTACCTTCATGCAGTGGTTGTTGAACCTCGACATGGGCGACAACAAGCGCATTATCAAGATGGAGGACGTTAAGGAGCTGGATATCGACTTCAAGCGCCTCAAGACTACCTTCGGCACAACCGACTTCACTTGGGACCAGGGTCTCGACGCTATCGGTATGGACGAGGTTTGCGTAGTTCTTGACCTGGAGGGTGCTACCCGCTATGTGAAGATTGGCGAGAAGGAGTTCACCAACGACATGTCTAAGGGCGCTGGCGAGATCCGTGATGCAAAACGCGAGATTCACTACGAGGCAGACTGTATCGCATTGCGCGGCTACAACTCCATCATCGTAGGTCCTAGCGACATCATCTTCTCTCTGCCTGACACCGCTTCACGTACCGCAGTTGTTTCTGCTGCCAAGCTTCCAAGCAATCCTGCTGACGGAACAATTGTTGCTCTGACACAGGACTACACCATCGAAGGCTCTGGCGACGATCCCGACGTAACCTACAAGGCAGGTACAGTATGGCAGTACTCTACCAATGCTTGGGTTGAGTACACCGGCTACACCAGTGCAGTCTAAACAAAAAAAACGCGATAGACCGTGCAACAGGGTACGGTCTATCTTCTTTTTTAATCCATTATTATTATGGCAACAAAGATATACAAACTTAATCAGAAGAAGAACAGCGCCATCTTCAATCTTTCCGCAAATGACGGTAAGATGCAGGTGACGTACACCTTTAAGGATGGTAATCAGTTTATGCCAAATATGCCAGCCCGCTGCATGCTTCGCAACGAGTTCTATCAGGACTTGCTGGAAGATAGCGACCTTTTCAAGAGGGGCGTTATCGTATTGGAGCGTACTATTGAGGATAATCCCACGGAAAAAGCAAACAAGGCACCTCGGAATAAACAGGTTGAAGAGGTTACTTCTCCAGAACAGGCCATCGAGTATGTTTTCAACACTTGGGGAATCGTGGTAAAGAGTGGCAAGCAGGCTGTTAAGATTGCTATTCAGAAGGGTGTTGAGTTCCCCAATCTGAAAGAGAAGAACAACGACAAATAATTACGATTATGGGAAAGTTTTCAGACAAGAAACACGAGCAGGCCAATGACGCCCTGCTGAATACAGTCGTAGAAAACGACAAGATTGAGTCAGTAAAGGAAGTATTGAACCTTTTGAGTCAGGTAGACGATGGTAATACAAAGCTTGCCTCAGTTATTGATGCACGTATTACTGCCGCCCTTGGTACAGAGGGTGCTATCACAAGTGCAATTAGTGCCGCTATCACTGCCGGTATTGGTGAAGGTGGTGATATTGAGCAGTGGGGTGATAGCCGTTACACGAAAAAGACTGAGTAATGACAATTAACGACATCATAAAGGCTGTACGCTGGTGCATCGACGAAGAAGCTTTGAATGTAGCTGGTATCGCCGATGTATCTGCGTATGACTTTGGGGCAGACGACGAAGGTTTGATGAACAACATCATCAAGTCCAAGATAGGCGATGCCATAAGATGGATTAGTCTGTATGCCCCAACAGACCTTTTGGGAGGTTCTGATGAGACAACGGAAGAAGAAGGGCATACAGTACTCGTTAACACAGGAATACTCGTCGATATGCCACAATCTGGTACACTTGTTCCTACCGAGATAACAGGAACAAATGCCGGAAAGCTAACTATGCCTGCTGATTTCGTAAAATTAGCAAGAGTAAGGGTAACTGGTTGGCACAGAGCCGTTAAGGTGTTGTTGGCAGAGGACTCTGACGAGTACTTGCAGCTTTATGATGTAAATGGTGCTACCGCTACAGCAGACCGTCCGCAGGCTGTTCTGATTGAAAAGGCTACACGTGAAATAGAAGTGTGGCCCACCGGCACGTCAGCAGAATATACTTACGTTGCCAACGTTGACCCAGAAGAGCATGCCTTTGACGTTACAAGTGGCGAACCTGCAGTAACGGAAAGGCACTATCCCCTGCCCCCAAGAGTCAAGACATCGTTTATCTATTATCTCGCTTTTCTTCTGCTATCAGCATACGGCGATGCAAGAAGCGAAAAGATGCTAGAGATAGCCATGCAGAACCTTAAAGTAACAGTTAAGCAATGAGAAACGGAGAGATAACAACCATCAACGGAGCTTGGAGCGAGGAAGAAAACGCTTGGGTATCTGAAATATGGTGCCTAACAGGTGATACATATCTCGAAGTTACCCTTCCTGACAAAGGCAGGATGGTTATCAGAAAAGCGGAAAGCGCAGAAGGCCCTTGGCCAAAGGCTCGTGTTACCCCTTGGGCAGGCCCAGAATTCAGAATAAGGATATATGGCTCGACAAAGTACAGGTACGTAAGGATATACCTGACAGAAGAGCCAACAATGATACAGTTTGCTAATACGAAAGGTTATGCCGTAGGGCAAACATAAAGAGACGGGGGAAATAAAAAATCCCCCGACTTTCATAAAAAGAAGAACCACCAACTTTCTACAAACTAAGCCTACTCGCGGCACGTCGGGGGATGATACCCTTACTGCTACGAGTAGACTTATATGTTTATGTCGGTGGTTCTGGGTGCAAAGTTAATAAAAATATTTGATGTAACAAAATTTTTGCACGTATGAAAGTCGTAGAATTGCTGAAAATCGGTGGTGAATTGTTAAAACTGATGTCAGAAAACGACGTCAAGCGGGATGATTACAAGTTTGTGAAGATGTATCACGAGTATTTGAATATGCGAAAAAGCGGTATCAAATACAGGGCAGTGATACAGATGTTGGCCGAAGAATATCACACAAGCAAAGCCTCTATTGAAAGAGCAATAAGAAGGCTTGGCAAAGATTGTTAAATGGCTTCTAAAAGTGAATGCTGTATGTGGCCGCTATAGCATAGCGACATGCAGAACAATGATTATTTTTGTGATGTCAATGCGCAACGACACAACGAGAGCTTTTAACAATTTTACAAAATCAAAAAAAGAAACAAAACTATGGCAGATATTTATCAGATTCCCGAAAATTCGGGCAATACGCCACAATTCACCATCCCCATTGGCGGCATGGGTAACGGAGGCTTCGGCTTCGGCAACGGCATGAACGGTATCGTTGACCTGTTCGGACTGGCTATCATCGCTTCCATCTTCGGATGGAACAACGGCGGCTTTGGCGGCGGTTTCGGTAATGGCGCAGGTGCAGGCTTTATCAGCAACCAGTTGAACAACGATTCAGGCCGTGAGTTGATAATGAACGCTATCAACGCTAACGGCGAGGCAAGCCGCAGTGCTATCCAGAACCTTGCAACCATGCTTGGTCAGGACTATGCTACTGTAAATTCAGCAGTTCAGAATGTTCAGAGCTCGCTTGCTACACTTGCTGCACAGCAGGGCATGAGCACACTCCAGGTTATCAACTCTATCCAGGCAGGCAACTGTGACCTTGCAGCTAGATTCCAGCAGTGTTGCTGCGAAAACAAGTTGCTCGTAACAGAGCAGGGTTATCAGGCTCAGATTGCTACTCTGAACCAGACCAACCAGCTTGGCAGTCAGGCAGACCGCAACGCCAACAACTTGCTGAATGCTATCAATGCTCAGACCGTAGCCATGAACGACCAGTTCTGTGCCTTGAAGGAGCGTGAGATGCAGGCAAAGATTGACTCACAGGCCGACACCATCACTCAGCTTCGCGGACAGATTGACAACGCACAGCAGACAGCACAGATCACTGGCTACGTGAACTCACTAATTGCTCCACTTGCAGCTAAGGTGACCGAGATTGCTGACAAGCAGCCTAACACCGTACCCGTGCAGTGGCCTAATCTTACGGCAGTAAACAACACTCCGTATGCAGGCAGCTACTATGGTAACGGCTTTGGCAATGGTATCGTATTTTAATGTTGTAGGAGGATAAGGATATGGTAAACAACATGAATATTACGACCAACGCAGGCGGTATTCCGTACCTGAGTGTCACAAATGTTACCGTTGGAACAGAGAGTGTAGACCTTGCCCTTGGTTTCCGCAGGATTCAGCCCGTAGGCTATCTGACGATTCGCCTTGCGACTGCCATCCCCGCAGGAACCACTGGCACACTGCCCGTGACGCTGACGCTGAACGGCACAACAAGGAACCTCACTCTGCTTGACGGAACACCCGTAACAGTAGCCAATCTGATTGGCGGTACAGGTGTTATCACGGTATTCAACGATAGATTCAACGGTATTTTGCAGTTGACATCAAAGGCAGTGGAAGCAACAGCGTAAATAATCAATTAAAAGTAAACAATTATGGATTTTAATAGTCTTGGGAACGGCAGTCCGTTCTATATTCTCCGGCAAGGAGAGAAGCCGATACTAGAAGTCGGTGTAGTGAAACAGAAGAGTCAGGCGAGGGCCAAGTTCCCTACGCAGACTCCGAACATCATGCAAGGTATGCAGGTACAGCAAGTTATCGACGTGATAGCTACCATCAACGGCAAGGATGAAACCTTTAGCGAGATTCCAATCAACGTAGAGATAGCGCAAAGAGGTAACGTTACATTCAGCGGAAGCCGAGAGGCTATGCTGCAGGCCGTAGATGCCATGCTGCAGACCTCGAAAAAGGCTCTGGAGCAGATACCGTACCACAAGTCGGTGATCAGCGAGAGTGAGAAGATGATGGAAGCCCTGAATCCTCAATACGCTGAGAATAAGCAGCAGGCAAGGACTATCCTGGACTTGCAGGAGCGTGCCGACAAGCAGGAGAAGATGCTATCCGACATCTACGCATTGGTGCAGAAGATTGCCCCCAAGACTCCATAAATCCATTTAAAGAAAAGAAAGGAACAAAGCTATGAGTTATATTATTGTAGACAGCAAAAGCGGTAGCGACGAAATGCGTGACAAGATGCGCGAGAAGATGATGCAGCACGGTTTCCGCAGAATGGGTGGCAGTCCCGGTGCAGGTGAGTATCGTGGTAACTATAAGAAAGACGAGTACGAGGAAGGTTACTGCGAGGGTTACAAGCACGGCTTTGAAGATGCTCAGGAACAGTCGCAAGGTAGTGAGTTCGGTATGCGGATGGGTTCTTCTCATTCCCGCTATGGACGATAATCAAAGAGAGGGCAGGTAGTAACATATCTGCCCTTTAAAAAATTAAAGGGAACAGTAGTATGGAAGTAAGATATATCATTACAGAGGAAGAGGCTCAGTATATGGAGCACTACAAAGGCCATTTCTCAAAGAAGATGGCAGAGTGGGCTATATCCATGATGGAGCGCAAGGATGAAGAAACAGGCAAGCCAAAAGGTATCACGCCATACACCATAGAAGAGGTAGAGGCTATGATTGCGCCTTTCCGCAATAAGATAGGCGAAAAGTGTATCTACGATGCCTGGTACTTGGCAAACATGGCTAAGGCCGATTACTTGGGTAGTTCGTTGGCAGACAAGGCTCATGTAGCATTGTACGTAAAAGACACACTATGCGATCCTGACGGAGAGCCAGAAATGGTGTTTGCTTGCTTTAGGGCAAAGTGCGACGTGAAGGAAATACCTATCATGTGGGAGAGAATGCTATGATACAGACGGGATTTTGGATAGGTGATAGGGATTGGTGGATAATGGCCAACTTCGACATCAAGGAGAAGAATCTTGGTGACGTGTATCATGCGCTGATGGCAAGCGGTTGTCCTGATGATGAAGCACGGCATGCCTGCATGGTGCTTTCGAGGAAGAATAACGGCTATGCGTTTACCTCTCCAGAAGGGCAATTCACCTTATTATTCGCCAGCGAGACTACATCTGCAGACGAAATGTTTGATACCATCATGCACGAGATCAAACACGCTGTTGAGCATATTAGTAGTTACTATGGCGTATCTCCAAAAAGCGAGGAAGCAGCTTATCTTCAAGGAGAGATATCAAGATGTATGTTTCCTGCTGTAGCATTAGTTGTTTGTCCAAGGTGCCATAACAAAAAAGGGGAAGAGCGTTAACCCTTCCCCTTTTTAAACCTATTCAACACTTCCTTGTAAAACTCTTCTTCCGACATAGTTTTTAAGCGTTCCTCCATAGAATCGTCATTAGCAATAACATCTGTGACATCTAATATGTCGGCAATATCATTCCAAGTTAGTTCAAGGTCTTTCTCTGCTTGGTGGTAGCCTTCGATATATAAGTCACGCATATATTGCGGATGCCCAATATCAATGACAATTCCGCCAATATCCCTTGTTTCTTTGGGATATTTTTCTAATGCTCTATCTTCTGCCTTACTCATCTTTATTTGGTTCTTTATCATCAGTAATGTTTATCATATATACTCTATTTGGATTCTCTATCAGCGGTGCTCCATAAAATGCTATTATATTGCCGCTTGCACCTATATTGATAGGTCGTAGTAGTTCTTTAGGAATACATAGCCTATCCATTTCCCGCTGCATCAGCATATCAGTATGTTTTGAAAGCTGCTCAAAGACCCATGCAGGGTCGTGCTTTTCGACGAAAGCGACAGGCGGTATCTTTGGGAACGGCTTGCAAAACTTCCATATCAACCTTTTGTTGAGAGGATTTTTAAGCCATTTTTTATAGATTCTACGTTTCATCTTTCATTGCTTGCTTTAAGTCGTTTTCTAATCTCTGATGTTCTATAGCGAAATCCTGTGCCTTTATGTAGCAACAAAGGTCATTTTCAAGAAACTCACAGACTTTTTCGATAACATCTTCCCTCGCAATCTCCACAGCCTTTCTTGCTTCGTCGGGAGTGAGCCAAGGTAAACTATACAAAGGGATAGATACACCATTTCTACGCCACCCTTTAGTTGTATTGCTACCAATCCTTGTTTTTGCTTTTATAAATTCTTCCGCCTTACTCATAGTTCTATTTGTTTATCAATATTGTTCTTCTCAAGAAGTTTATTCAGTTGTTCCACAGTCTGACAGTAGCCTAAATGACGCTTACCCTCCCCACCAAGATACCACACAGACCATCGCCATTCCAGATAGTTGTAGTACATGTATAGTCGTCTGTAATAGACTTCCGTATCACCAGTATCAAGAGGTTCTACCGCTTGTAAGAAACACTCATATACATCATTCTCAGTAACATTAAAGCCGTTAGACAACAGAATCTTTCCAGTCAGTTCATTTGCTTTCATAGTTCTATTTCTTTTGGAAGCTCAACATCGAGCCAATATTTAACATCTGGAATATTCCAACCGCCTTTATCATAGGTCTCTGGTGTATAGTGTTCAACTTTCTCGGTGATGATACTCTTTGCATCCCATCCTTTAGGGTCTGGTCTATGCGCAAACACCACCTTACCATTGTCAAGTAGTGCTATAACCTCTCTGTCATACTCTGGCAGGTCATCACCATCGGCAGGTTTCCAAAGATGTTCTTTCTGCCAGTTAGCACCCAACTTACATGCCATTTCTACATCATTCCATGTAGGGGTTTCTTTCGCCCAATCATTAGACAAATCATAGGCACACTGATAAGCGAACTCATCAAGTGTATCTCTATGGCGTATGTGTGGCAAATCCTCGCTTACAGGCTCTTCTTTCTTGCTGTACTCACACTTCTCTTTACAGTCCTTGCAAATAACCTTCCTATCTTCATCAGTATAGCTATCCTTGGTGAATATGCACTTCTTTTCGCTTATAGGCTCTTCTTGCATAGAGTCGATGAAGGCTAGTAGCTCTTGATACTCCGTTGCTGGAGTCGCACCTTTACATTCCTTGTATCTCCTTTTAATCTCGGCTCTGATTTTTTCAACTTTACTTGTACTCATACTTATACCCTCCACAATATTTAGAACGACCTTTTAAATTATTTACTATAGATGTATGTAAGACTCCATTTGCTTGTGCAGCCGCAGTAATAGACTCATACTCTCCAACAATAATACCTGATTTGTTTTTCTGAATAATTATTCTTGACGGCACTCCGTTGGTATTAAAAGTCTTCCCATCTTCTCGATGATACTTACCTCGGTTTTGTTCAACAAACGATGTTACTTTATCAAAGAACTCTTCTTCACTATAATACTTTAAATAAGTTTTATTATACAGAGCAAAAGAGGCGGTGGATGTTTCTATTTGATAAAGTTCTCCAATCTCTCTAAAAGACAAGCCAAATTTACGTAATCCAGCAATCTGTACAAGAAGTTCTTTATTAAGAATATCATAACCACCTCTTTGTTTATTTATAGCTATCCCTTTTTCTTGTGCCTCTATTATAAGAGCTTTTTCTTTTTCTCTTGCTTCTTTTTGGGTAAGATTTGAATATAGAATTTCATGTATTATGTTATTCCATCCAAATTGTTTAATTAATGGATAAAACACTTTGTCTAATCTATAGCCATTACCGTTTTTGCCCCACCTATCAATACCACGATAAGTAGCACCAATATAGCATCTTCCATCAGGCAACGTGTGCTTATAGACATAGTAAGTTCTGTGTTCTTTGTCTGTCATACCTTTTCTCCTTTCTGTGCTAATCCAAGTGAATAAAAATGTTTAGCAATAGAATATTCCCAATTTAGCGGTTCTTCTTCTGTATTCTTTGTTTCCGAAGATGGCAATGCGAAAATTGCATCCATTTCTTTTGCAAACCTTTGGAAGTCTAAGTCCACCTCTTTCACTTCAAGGGTGGAAATGAATGCAAGCATTTTATTGTAAGCACTTATTTTGTGCACCATCCTTTCTAAACCGCTTCTTTTGCATTGACTTTTCTTTTGTAAGGCATCCGCTTTCAGCCTCTCTATCTCCGCTACTAAAGCGTCTTTGTCTATTAACTGTACCATAACTTAAATTTCTTCTGTTGTAGTTTTATAACAATCGTTGATAGTCACTTCGAGATTGCGATATTTTAAGCCATTCATTGATTGAACCGCTTTTTTCTCTGCTTCTTTCTTTATATTCCTTTTGTTGCAGTAAAAACGCTCTGCTTCAAAATCTCTGTCTGAAACCCATTCGCCACTCTCTTCTTCAAGCCATTCGTAAGTAAACGAGTAATTTACCCACCACGCATAATCACGTCCTACTTTCATACCTTACTCTCCTTTCATATAGTTTTTGAAATCATCTTCCCAACCGTCAAAAAGGCAACCACCATTATTATTGTTATACTTTATCCAAGCACAAGCCTTCTCGATAAACTTGTCTTTCATTACACCAATAAAGTGTCTGTATCTGTAGTTATCTGAGGTGCTGCCATCAGGATTTAATGCATTCTTGAATTTTGGTGGGAGCGCATTTTCTGCGCCCTCTAAATAACGCTTAAACTCACTCTTGAAAAAGCAATTATGTAGAGCGTTGCAATTATCGTTGCACTCGCAGTCAAGACAGTACCATTTCAGTGCCTTTTCGATAAAGGCATTAGTGCGGATATATTCAATATCATTCTCGTCACTCCTTTTAGATAATGATACTCCCCTATAGCTAAGTATATTATTTATAGAATTTTCAAAGAGATAAATCTTCTCTGGCGCTTCGTTTGCTTTCATAACTTTATTTTTCTACAATACACTTCAATTCTGTCTTGCAAGTTGTTTTGTCCTCTATAATAATGTGGTTTGTAGGCAAATTGAAAATTATCTATATCTTGTCCATTAAAGACTTGAGCAATAATACTTATCGCTACTTCCCTTGGCTTTCTTTCCTTTAAAAGACCATAACCATAATCGTCACCGCAAAAAGTCCAATATTTCATGTTTATACGATGTTGACTTGATATTCTAAAAATGTTCATAACCTATTCCTCACTTAGTTTCTTTAATTGTTGATAAATATTTAGCAGGTCTTTTGCCACATCACTGCTTTTTTGTCTTTCATCACCTATCGCCGTAAGTATTGCACCAAGTTCTCGGTCACTCGGCTTCCAAGTGTTCTGAGGTCTGAGGGATTTGAGCCAGTTCTCAGCACCTTCGTTTGCGTCTCTCATGTTTGCATCACGCATTGTGCTGTTTTGTAATATGGCTATAATCCAATTCATTTTTCTTTCATCCTCTTCACTCCACTCTTGCTTTGGTAGTGGCTGCACTCTTTCTTTGAGAGATTTGAGCCAGTTTTCGGCTTCCTCATATTCATTAACACTGCAACGGGTAGATAGATATTTGAGAACTTTCATTCTCATTTCTCTATCCTCTTCACTCCAAGCAGGCTTCTGCTCTACAAGTTCGTAATCTCTGTTACCGCCGACGATAGGAATAGAAAAACCTTTACCATAATAACGACTGTCAGAAATACTTTCTATAATGTATTCGGCATTGGATTTTTTCAAACGGATAGTGTCACCAACCTTAAACTTAGGTACAGGCTTCTGCTCAATCTTCTTCAACTCTTTCTTTTCTGCATCCCACTCATATCCCGATTCTTTCATCTTTGAGAATAGCTGAGTAAGTAAAACGTTAATTTCTTTTATAATTCTTTCTTCCATATAAATCCTCCTGCTGATTTTTTCTTTCCTGTAAAACATTGACAAATACTTGAATGATGTACACCTGTATCTTCTGATGCTTCAGTTACACTATTGTATGAACATATTAAAGTACCGTCTTGTGAATATTTGTTTATTGTTGGCAAATTTAATATTTGCTTGTTACTATCTTTATATTTCCACTGATACCCACCAATTATAGAATACTTTTTGCTACCGTTGCAGCACCGTGCAATACTGCTTGTTAGAAATCCTAAGAGCCTTGACACTTCTGCAACAGACGGAAACTCTTTTATAAAATTTCCTTTTCTACCATACTGCTCTACGACCTTACTTCTTATGCCATTTGTTAGTTTGGAAGAAATGCGTTGCCCATTTGTGCCATAGTTACTATTATACTTTTGGTTGCACCACTCCAAATTATCTATACAATTATTTGACGGATTTTCATCTTTATGATTAACTTGTGGCAGGTTGTAAGGATTAGGTATAAATGCTATTGCTACAAGCCTGTGAACAAGTTTCGTATATACTTTACCTTTATATGATAATGATACATGATAATAACCACCAACCCTTAATTGCGGTTTTACTATGTGAGCCTTTCTAAACGAGTTTACGCCATTGAAAATATTGAAGTTAAAAGCCTTACGCTTGATTCTGCCAAGATTACTTACTTGAAAAGCATCTTCAAAACCAATAACATCTTTCCATATTTCATTCGGAAAGTCGGCTATATCCATCCACCTGCCTATATCTGTTTGTGGCAAAAATACTTCTTTCATACTTTTTCCAATTTAAGTTTTTCTTTATCCCATCTGTAACCAGCATTAGTTATAGCCTTTTCAAGAGTATCACGCTGTTCTTTGGTTGCTGGTGTATAATGTGTGAAATCATTATTAATACTACCCATAAGAGAGTTTGGGTTAGCAATATGAAATGTGTTATCATCACCTTCATGCAGCGCGTTTTCATTTGCACAGAAATAACCAACACCTTTGTCCTCTCTGATTTCTTTAAATATAAACACAAACCCTTCCGTAGCAAGCACATCGCCATCCTTTGCATCTTGGATAGTCCACAATTTGAAATTATCATACAAATCTTTAACGATTGCTATGTGACATCCATATTCATTTTGTAAACACCCTTCTTTTGCGCAATAATATGCAGTATTCTTGTCAAAAGTAACACCTTTACCAAAGAAGTCTTTAGTACATTGATACCAATTTCCTTCCTTAAACTTTGGTTCAACCTTATCAGCAGGTATCTGCTTAACTTGCTTTATGCCTTTGTCATACCTTGTGGGGACACGAATAGAGCACCCACCAAATCTGTTGTCGGCTAGTATCTGTTTGTTGATTTCGATAGTGCGAATGAACTCTAATCCACATTTCAGCAAAGTTTTTACATCATCAAGACTACGACAATCCCAATCTATATTAGCACTACCGTCTGTTTCTGTAAGCAAAACTCTTTGTTTCTCAGTTTTTGCTTTTTCTACTATTTTGTCATTATTCTGCTCACCTTGCTTTTCAAGCCAAGCAAGAGCATCTTCTTTGTGAACATTATAATCTATCCAAAGACTATCACCAGTAGTGTCATGCACCATTTCAATGAGAGCTTTCCTTACTTTCTCGTCCTCGCTTTCAGCAAGCTGAGGGAAGATAGTTTCAGATAGCTCTTTAGCACATTCAAGGGCATCTTCATAAGGCGATACACCTCTTACACTCATAAATTCTTTTGCTCTTTTAAGAGCATCCTTGTATTCTTTTTCGTAGTCCATAAATTATCTATAATAAATCCAACATAAGAAATAGTATATATTCTCTAAAGGTTTACAGGTGTGGTTATTTATGTACTCACCAAGTTTACGAATAATATCTTTCATCGTAGTCTATAATCACAAAAGTTTAAGTTCATGTAACTTTAGTATAAGTTCGTAGCAAGCATCAACAAAATGCTCATACCTATCGGTTTCTATACTTTTAAAATCACCGTAAGGGTCTGTATATACAAGTTGGTATAAATCGTCTTCTTTATTAATTTCTAAGTAGACAGAATTACCGTCATCATCACACAACTCATAGGGTAGCTGTTCAAGCAAACTTGCAAGCGACCAGCATGGGTCGACCACCTCACAGTCATTTTTTGTAAGTTTTCTATGCAATACTTCTGCGACGGCTTTTTCTCCGTCAATATCTGATGCGGTAATGTCATAGTACATATCCGCACTTTCAAGTGGCAGTATCTTACTCAAAGTCTTGCTCTGAGAGATGTCTGTGTATGATTTAATTGTTGCCATAGTTATTCAAATTAAATTTTCAAGACAATACTTTATTGCTAACTCACAACATTTTTCAGTATTAGGATGAGAGGCTACATTCTTTCTACCATCCATAAACTCATGCACATCTGCTACATTCTGTATAAAAGCAAGAAAAATAACATGCATTGAGTCATAGTCATAACATGGTTCAAGTGATATATGTAATCCATGCACTTCTCTCAACCACTTCATTGCCGTAGATTGAGTAGGGGCAGCATATATTTGCTTACCTTTAGGGATTACTTCACCATGATAATGACGCCAAACCTGCCCATCAAGATAATAAGTAGCACAGTTTTGGTTAAAACCTTTTTCCTTCAATAATTTTGCTGTTTCAAAATCACAATAGTCTTCACTTATTATTGCCATAGTTATTTCTTTTTAAGTGCTTCAATTAACGCATCCGCCTGCTCAACAGCCAACTTAGCAATAGTCTCCTTGTTGTAGTCAATAGAGCCGAAAAAGTTCATTACTCCTTGCATAGCTGCTATTGCTGCCTGATTCCTTAAAGAATTAAATGCTTCGTTATAACCTGTTTGTATGCCATCTTTGTAAGCCCACCAAGCACCTTCTTCGCTATCAAATGTACTTAATATTTCTTCTTTTGTAGCCATAGTTATTTCTTCTTTAACTTAATTACCAACTCTTCCTGTTCCTTTTGTCTGCGTTCTTTGCAGAAACGACAGTTGCCTTTGTGAGAATAGTGTGCTCCAGTTCCATTTGAATATTTTATATACTCACATGAATCAATAAGCACAACTTGTTTTCCATCGCTTGTAGTGTGGTCTGTTGGTGTATAATTGCACCCCACCATCATCAAGGCTGTAAGTGCTAATAGGATAATTTTTTTCATAGTCTTCTGTCTGTTAGTTCGATTCTGAAATCAACATGTTTTAGCGTAGGACGCTTCTTTAGAACAAAATCTTTCAAGTCCTCTGCATCATAGACAGGCATCTTGCCTCTATCACTTTTTTATCATCATCTTTGGCCTACCTCGATAAGCCAACTGACAAAGAAACTTGTCGTTAGGAAGAATAATGTCTAGTAATAATGGTTTTTGCATAGCTACTCTGTCTTAATTTTGTCGTAGTTGAACTTCTGTTTTGTAACTTCGCGGTCTATGCCTTTGTGCTGATAGTCGAGGTCAGCGATCTTGCGGATGCGAGCCTTGGCAGAAAGGAATAGGCGTTTTGATTTTAAAAACCAGAACTCGTTGACGAGCTTGGCGCTTTGTGTGGTAAACTGTTCTTCGGTCATAATGCTAGCAATTCAAAGTCGTTTTGTGTTACCATGTAGTCAGAGTTGTACATGGCAGTGATAATCTTTATTTCTATCCATTCTTGATGGGTCATAACATCGTGAGCGTTTCTTTGCTTCTTTTGCTCTCTTTCCTTGCGGTCTTTCTCTATCTTGTGGAGTAGGTCGTTACGATAGGGTATGAAGTGTTCGCGGAGCGCAGTAACCAACTTGTCCGGTGTGATATACCCATGCCAGTCAACGTTATATAGTCCACCTTTGAGACGAGCAAAGAACAGCATGATTTCAGAGAGTTTGAGATAGCCGTACCGTTCAGTAATGATTTGTGCGCAGGCATCAATCTGATAGACGGTCATTTTGTTTGGAACGTTGAGCTGTTCCTGTAGGCTGGTAAGCTGGGCTATGAGCCATACGATAGAAGACGTATTGTAGTATGTCAGATTGACATCTATCAGCGTAGGTGACTCGCCAGTGATGCAGCGGGTAGGATAGTGCGAGAACTGTGTAGCCTTATCTGGATGGTAAGCCACACAGAGGTCAGTCAGCTTCGGGTACTTCGCTTTGAGGACTATTGCCTTCTGCTGCATATCGGGCGACAAGTTCTGCTGAGGCTGTAAGGCGTTGCTGCCGTTGACTGTCGGGATTGTTTCGGATAATGATTTCATCTTGCCAAGCTTTTTGATTTAAGAAAGTAAGAGGACGCTTACGATATTGTTTCTCTGGAGTGGATGCTACATATGCAGGAGTGGCGGCTACACAAGCATACTTCTCTGCTGCAGTCATTTTGTTCCACTTCTTTTCGCATCCGCCTCGATTACATTTGAGGTCGTACATATCCCACCACATATCAAAGGAAGTCTTCTGATTGTTGTGGGTATCGTGGTTGTTCAGTATGTCATGCTGCATCTTTAGGGCTTCTGCATCTGATAAGACATTTACTAACTTGTCGGTGTCTACAATTACGATGGTGTCTAGCGGATTGGAAATGCAGCTTTTGTCGCCAATCATAATACCGGCAGTGAAAAAGTCACGGCAGAGGCCTTTGATGGCTTCTGCAACACCTTCCTTACTATTGAAGAGGATTATACCATCCTCAATATACTTGCCCTTGATTCGCCATCTGCCTTCAAAGGCTTGGTTTATTTGCTCTTGATTCATAACGTCACTTTCTTTAAGTCCTCAACAATAACATTATATCTTTCCGCATAGTAAGCAATGAGCCTATCCTTAAATTCGTCGATTAAGCATTGTGGAATTTTTATTGCGTCTCTAGTGTCGAAGCGATTCATGATGCTGTAATCTGTGATAAAGTATAGCTCATTAGAATTTTGTAGTGTAGAAATAGCCCTACTTATAATGTCTAGGTTACCGGCCGCATTATTTACTATTTTAAAATCTTCTTTATCCATAGTCTTTTATATTTAGAATGGAAGATCGTCGTTATCGCTTGGTGCTGGTTGCTCTGGTGGGAAGGGTGAGACAGATTGCTGTGGTGCAGCAACTGGCTGAGCGGGTGCGGGCTGAACGATGTCGGCACAGGTGACGTTCCAGGCATTGATTTTGTTATACCACTTGCCCTGATACTCGTTGGCATCAATATCAAACTCCACCTTGTAGGTGTAGCCCAACTGAATATTAAACTGTTTGATGCGGTCTTCACCAAAGACGTTAAAGACCATTCGCTTTGGGTACTGTCCTGGCACTTCGATAACGTATTCTTGTGAAGCCCAAGGGTTGCCGTTTTTCTGCGATACTCCAGAACGCATTGGGAGTACTGCTATACATTTTCCTGTTAGTTCCATTGTTATAACTTATTTATATGTCAAATATTTCTTTAACGATTGGGTCGTTTACATCATAATCAAAGTATCGTAATATGTCTTTGATATGATTATCATACGCTTCTTTGCCAAAACTTCTACGACCTGCTTCAAGTACTGGAGCCATCTGTGATTTAAGACGTTCAATATCCTCACGTTCCATAGCTTTGCGTTTTTTCTATTTCACGTTCACAATATCTTATTGACTCATCATCGTTAGCATCTGGTATTGGGTGACCATTCATGTCTGCGTATGAGCGGAAGTTTTCAATGGCAGACATCATTTCTACGGTATCGAGGTCAGAAGTAGAGCGATAGTATTTTATCGTATCGTTTCCAACCTGCAACTCACGTTCAAAGATGTGTGGTGCCGCAATACGTTTTAAGAACACCTCTTTTGCCTCAACTACTGTGCAGTTGTATTCGTGAGCGAACCATTGCAAGCAGAAATATAAGTAAGCGTTCTGTTTGTTGGAACGTTTTGGATGATAGTATTTTAGTTCCACCTCCTTATTGTACTCTCTTGCTCTGTTAATAAGCTCCAAACAAACAAGGTATTCGCGAGGGTCATTTGGTCTGAAACGTGCCATAAGCTATTTGTTTAGTTCAACAACTAATCCTTTTTGTGCTATGAATGTAGGTACTGCAAAGGCACCAGCAACTGCATCATGAAAGATTTTCGGGTCTGAGTTACGTTCTGACAAGTGGCAAAGCGTGATAGTCTTTGCTGTTCTGTCGGCACTGCAATCACGGAGATACTTGATGCAGTAGTCAAGTGACATATGCGAAAGCATGATACGGTCAATCTGATGTTTGTCAAGTTTTCCGTTTTTGAAATTCTCCTTGATGATATCGTCGGAGTAGTTGGCTTCGATAAGGAAGTGGTTGATACCAGTCAGAGCCATGTCAATCTTATAGCTATCAGTGGAGAACAACATTACTCCTAGGTCTTTGTGATAAATGAGGTAGCCAAAGATGGGTACGTCATGATGATTGACAAATGGAGTAACAGAAAATGTGCCTATCTTCTTAGTGATGGACTCAGTAAGTGACGTGAACTTGCCAAATGGAAAGTCCTTCTTTTTTGCTATATCTTCTGGGCCGTATACCTGCACACCAAACTTAGCGTATTCGGTGGCATACTTGGCATGGTCTCCGTGACAATGGGTGACTATACAGCCAACAACATCTGCTAGACGGTAATCAATGGCTTTCTTTACATCTGCCATCTTGCACCCTGCTTCTATCAGCAATATCTCTTCGCCAGTATCAAGAGCGTATGAGTTGCCGGAGGAATTGGAATTAACAACATTAAGCTTCATAACCAGTGCTATTTTTATCTAGTTTGAACTTAGGGCAGGTTTCTTCGTCTGACTTTTGCATTTCAGTACAGAACTTGCCCTGTTTGCTTGAAAGAAATGCACGACGGTTTAGGCATCGTCCGCATTTCAGCTCTACGTATTTGCTTGCCATGATTCTATTAAAAATATTTCGCTACATTCAACAGAGCACGCCCTGCATCAATGTACTTCTGATTGCTGTCGTATTTAACGGTTTGACTTTTTATAATTTCATACTCACAGGTATAAGATATTTCATAGTTTCTATACCCTCTGTCATATCCAGATAAGATGCAGCTAGACGAATGTCCATACATATTTATCTCGCGTTCCTTACCTTTATAATCTTTATAAGTAACTACAACCGACACACACGTCTTTTCTTTCTTAACACTCTTAACAGTATAGTAAGAGTCTTGGTTAAGACATGGGCAGTTAAGCCATATCCTATCACCTACCTTGATTTCCTTGTTCTGTTTCATCTTCGTGTCCCATGTCATTAAAAAAGGATGGTGCCTTTATCGCTCGTCAGCGATGGCCTCACGTAAACCAACACCACCCCAGCACGTGAGATTACATTACATCAGAAATTGGGCTTATCTTCTGGTTCCTGTGTTTGTTCCTGTTCTTCTACCGGATGAATGACCGCTTCTGCATTAATAACTGTACGAGGTTCGGAATTCTCTTCGTCACGGATGGCCTCTGCGTCTTGAATGTCTTCATCGTTGGCAATAGCGTTTTGCAACTCAATAGACATCGGGCCCCAAGAGAGTACCTTACGGACTACTGTCTTCAGCGCCATAGCATTGAAATCACCGAACCAACCTATAGCACCTGCCTGCGGGCCATGTTCCGACTGCTCTTGCGCCTTCTTGATAAGTTCATCTTCTGTTACCTTGCTGAACTTCAATGTTGGGGCATAGGTTTTGCCGTAGTGTGCCATCTGTTCGACGGTCATGAAGACCATTTTCTTGAAGCCAGTAGTCAGCTTGAAATAGCCAAGGTAGCCTACCACCTCGTTAGACTCACGCATACCGTCAAGGCTGATGAAGCCAGAGAGTTTGTCCTGCCCGGTCATTTCGCCTTTATAGATGCAGACAGCATTGATAGTCTCATACTGGCCTGTACGTACTGCAAGGTCAATCAGTCCTTTCCACCCGATTACGAATGTCGGGGTGGCTACACCCTTGTTCTTGAACGGGAGGACGTAGGCACGGCCAAGCGATTTGGAGAGGGGCAGGTGAAGTGCTGCTGCCTTCATAGCCTCCATGACTACTGCCTTTGGGTCGCACTCCTGCAGGTTAGAGTCCTGGGAGAAGAGTTCAATCATGGATGATGTGAAAGAACCTGCGTTCTTGCCCATGATATTTGAGAGCTGATTCTGAATGTAGCCACCATTGACAACCTTGTTGAAAGCGAGGATTACTTCCTGCTTTTTAGTAACTTGTGTTACTGCTGTTGTTTTGTTCTGTTCCATAATTATTTGTTTTCTTTTATAAAATTGTTTATTGGACTTAGCCATTTGAAAATTAAACTTTTACCAAGTTTGTTGTTGAATATTGAGCAAGGGGTTACACAATTTGCATCAGATAAAAGGCAAGCATCTTTTTTGTCGTTAAATGCGCACTCATTACAATAACCACCATCTTTATCTTCTTCAACAATAACCCAAACGCCGTTTATTGATATCCTGTCACCAATATCTGCTTGATTTAAAACATATCCCCACTTATCAATGTCTTTTAGAAATTGATTTTTCATACTATTTGTAAATCTGTATCGAATACTTGTAATCTGATCTGCTGGCCTGTGGTCTGATAGATGTTGAGGTTGCTTTCTGCGTTGTCAATGACAATGGGCGCAGAGACGTTGTAGAACTTACAAAGGGCTTCGCAGATGTCGAGTCCGGCATTGAGACGCGCTGCCTGGTTAAGTCCGGAGTGATACCCTACCCCATCCACATAGCACTCACAGAATGGTTCTTCAAAGGAATCGCCACCATTGTTAATGGTCCTGAAGAGTTTCCATTGAACGAGTTTGAAGTGTTGGTTGATGCGCTCTTCAAGTAACTGGTTCTGGCGGAACTGATACTGACGGGCAACATCTTCCTTACGCTCCAGTTCTGAAAGCTGCCTAATCAATTCTTTCTCTTCCTCCTTGATGCCATCAATGAGAGCAAGAATACGGTCGTACTGCTGACGAGTTGCAAGTTGCTGTTGGAGTGTACAGAAGTTTTGGTAGATGATAGCACGATTAGCTTTAAGGTCAATAATCATGTTGTTATTATCCTCAGAGCAAGTGATTGAAGACTGCTGCTCTTTGAGCTGGTCAATCTGTGCTGACAGTTCGTTAAACTCTGTACTTTCTGCAAGAAGCTCGTCGACAGTCTTGACAACAATCTTCTCGATGTCTGCTTTATCAGCGAAGATGGTATTGATACCTGTCTTGATGATTTCAAGTTGCTCCGTATCAGCCACCAGTTTTTCTTTGTATGATTTCAGCTCTTCCTCTGCCTTGGCCTTTGTCTCGTTGTTCTTCTGACCTTGCGCATTGATGGATTTCTTGGCAGCTTCAAGGGTTATGTTAAAGTCTGTCCGCATCTGCTCAATCTTTGCCTGGAATTGTTCTTCCGGAAGATGCTGTCCGCATGTAGGACAGAACGGTGTCGAAACAGGATCGTAGGTAAACTTCTCGCGTGGCCACTTGGCAATCAGGTCTTCCCTAATCTTGTCGCACTCTGCAATAGTCTCTTTACAACGCTCAATCAGTCGCTGGTCAGCCTCGATTGTCTGCTGCATAAGTTTCTGATTGTTCAGGGCTTCATTGAACTTCAGGGTAGCATCAGATACTTTCTTCTGTTTGTCCTTGTAGTCGTTGAGATTCTGCAGCACAGCGTCTTCGTAGATAACACTACGATTGGCTTCAAGTTTCTTGATTTGTTCTGCCAACCCATTGCGCTTAATGTCTGCGCCTTCACCCTGCAGGATAGCGGCAATCTTTTCGTCTACCTCTTTGAGTTCTGACTGAGCCTTATTGAGTCCCATATTGAGCGCATCCCAATCAAGCTGTTCTGGAAGAGCTTTATTCTGTTCTTCCAAACGTACAGGTATCTTTTCAAGTTTATCCTTTATCTGCTTGATTTGATATTTGAGATGCTTCATGTACGACTCTGTATCTTCGTCGTGTAGGTCGAAGTAGTCTACAAGTTCTTTAAGTTCGTCTGTATCTGCAAAGCATTCCGGTTCGACAGGGCCTACCATTGCCGTAAGAAAATTACGCTGGTCCTGCCATTTTAAAGATGGGAAGTATGTAGGGTTGGTGATTGCACGAAACACACGTTCATCAACGAGTGTTGAGATATACTTCTCATAGTCAGCCTTGGTATAAGACTCACCATTAACAAAATACTCTACTGTATTGTTCTTAAAAACTGATTCCTCAGAGCCACGCTTCTTAACCCATACCTCTTTGATTGAGCGTTTGAGATTTACGGCACTTAAATTGGAACCGCCATCAGTCTTACGAAGAATAGATAGGCACAATTCTACTGAACAATCTAGATTGTGGATGGTCTGACCATTCTCACGGGTCTTGAAGAGTTCCAGGTCAGATTGTCCTTCTGTATTTTTACCAAAGAGGCAGAATAGGATAGCATCTGCAATGGTGGTTTTTCCAGCACCGTTGCGTCCACAGATGGTCACAATGTCATTGTCGAGATTCAGTTCTTTCTCGCGGAAGCATTTAAAGTTCGTCATTGCAAGACGAATAATACGAATGTTCATTGTTTTGTTACTTTATAAATAATGAATTCTTTTGTTGTCTGTAACTTTGCGACTCTGAGAATCGAATAGTCAGACTTTAAATTAAAGAGTGTGCGGAGCTTTCCGCATATGTCAACAGAATTAATGGTTGCATTCATGTTGCCTGCTCTTCCAGATAGATTTGTGAGGGTTGCGCCTTTCTGTCGATTGATGATAAGGCATATATCTCCATCCTTACTTTTTGCAAGGCGTACAAATTTCAATCCAGAGTCTCGGATAATCTTCGAATCTATCTGATTGAATGTAATCTTATAACCCTTGTTGAAATTGATAGAAATTTCATTTGATTTAAGCCTGTAGTTGCCAGGAAGAATGTCATCAAAGAAATCAAAGTCTGAGAGCGGGTCTTCTTCTTTTTCTGCAAAGTCAATAAGAGTCGGTTGCTCTTTTTCTTCAACTAATGGAACAAGTGCCTTTTCGCTATCGTCCCATTTCAAGCCAGATTCTTCCAGTTTATCCATCAGGGTTTTGCGTTCTCCTTCAAAAGCTAATCGGAAAGCAACATTTTTGGCTTCCGGATCAACAATCTTTGAACGTGTTTCACCGCCAATTTTCATTTTTCCACTACTACAATTGTAATAAGCATAAGCCATAAGCCGTTGCACCTGAGCGCCCTCCACCTCACAAGAGACTAACTCACGAAATAGGATAATCCAACGACGTATAAAGCCGCTTTCTGCTCTTTTTATGCGAACGATAACATCACCATCCTTTGCCTCTGAAATGTCGAATTTTACCAATTCTGCATCTGCTCGTTGGCGTTGAACATATCCGTGTTCCCATAGTATTTCGGGTAAAGGAAGGTCAATATGCATACGCTTATAAACTTCCTCGGTACTCTCGAAATTTTCCTTTCGCCAATAACCAGGAATATCCCAATTCTGGCGTAGGATAGCAAAAGTTTTGCGGAGTAATGGCCAAGAATCGTTTGAGAAATTAGATGCCATAGAGTGCATATAGTCCTGCCATTGATCATCAATATTCTTCCAATAGTCAAAGGTGGAGTTCTCTTTAACAGCGGTGCCAGATGGATAGAAGGTAAAAGCCTTCATGATAACGTCCTGTACCGTAGTACGCAAGAAGAACTGCTCGATAGATTCGGGATTAGCATACTTATCGCCCTTTGGCGAGCCTTTGATGGGGTTTCTGCGATAATAGAACAGGAAGCTTTTCTCCAGTCCCTTATCATACATGAAGTGTTTGAAATAAGCAATTTCAATAGGCGTCATACCTCTTGTAGTTTTAGGGTTCTTTCTTTCTTGACTTTGTTGTGCTTTTGCGAAAGGAATGCTTGATAGATACAAGCTCCCGTACTTGATTGTAGAGTTTGTTGTTTTCCATCATCTTTTCGCTAAGCTGTTTACGGAGAGAGTCGAGGTCTTTCTCGATGCGATCCAGCTGGTTAAGCAATTTCTGCTTTTCCTGCTCAAAGTTCTGCTCGATACCGACAAGATGCCTGTATCGTTTTGCTGTGATAATCTTGATACCAAACATATAAATTGATATTAAAGTTTAAATTGTAAAAGTTCCTTTGTTGTCATATTGTCTATAATCGTCAATACTTCTATCTGGGAGATATTGGCACGCATAGCCTCATGCCGAATAAATCGTTGGAAATCTTCGTAGACTTCCTTCTCACTGATACTCATACCTTATTTTATTTGATAATTAAACTTCTTGGTTTCTGCCTTGTAGTGTTTGGAAATCTGTTCCAACTCAAAGTTTGAAATCTTATTTGTGATATTCTTGGCGGCTTCAAGCATCAGTACTTTCGACTCGCCAATCTTCTTTATCAGTCCTTTACGATAGTCTTGGATGTTGCCCTCCATAAACCTATTACAGTGGCGGCATTGCGCATGACAGTTCAGTTCAGAGAAGCGTAGAGACATGTGCTGACGGTTAACGTAATGCCCGCAGTCTGCTTGGTCGATAGCCATGCCAGGTCTTCCGCATGATATACAGTCAAAAGCTTTCCCCTGGTATTTCTGGCTATCGCGTGTACGGATAAATAAGGAGAAAGCCTCGTCAGCCTTTCTCATAAGAGTAGCACGACTGGCTTTTCTGCCAGGAGTCTTTATCTCTGATATTTCAAACTTGTTCTTTTCTTTAGCCTTTGCTTTAAGTGAGGACTTCGACCGTAAAGGGGTTTTCCGTTTCAATGGTGTCTTGGTCTTCAAAGAGTTCTTTGTGTTCTCGTTCATTTTCTCTGATGAAATAAGTTCTTAGCCTTAGATTGATACCGTGTATACGGCGCATGATTTCCTCCACTTGATGAACGGAGGCACACTGGAGAATAGAATCCAGCTTTTCATGTAGCGCATCACGACGACGTTCCAGACGTCTCTTGGTTGGGAGTACTATCATATTTTAAAGGTTTAATTACTATGCTGGTCTCTGTATTTCTCAACGCGACTTGACCTACGCGCTATGGCTACATTACCGCATACGAATGTAGGTACTACTGACTAATTGCTCCAAGCCTTATACACTATTGTAGTTTGCTTGTTAGGCAGTTTCCCATACATGGCCTTTACCATGTTCGTCAGTACCAAATTGTCAAAGAACTAGTCGTCGAGGTGAATCTGGGTGCCGAACCCCAGCTTGAAGCGAAGAATCGCTGTTCATACTTGGTTATCTGCTAACGACAAATTAGCCGGCCTCAACTACGGTTTATACTGCTTACCGCTGCAGGACAAATTACGATTATATATCGTGGGAACGAAAGGAATCGAACCTTTCTTTTACCTTCACAGGCGAGGCCACTGCATAGATAAATAGAGGATTTATGAAATATATAATTTTACTTTGTGCAGCTCCTATTCCCTTTTTAAAACCTGCGAGCCTCACGGATGGCAGGTATTACAACATTATTACCTAAGTCTTACGAACGTACCCACGCTTGGGTGTTGTGAAATACCTTGATAAAAATTAAAAAACTAAAACCATAAAATGAAAATGCTAAACAAATACTATTATCGGTTATTATTCATGTAATCACTGAAAAGAGTTCTGTCGAGGAAGAAAACACGTCCTTGGTTTGAGTTACCTTGCTTCCGGTGTGTCAGATTGTCTTTTATCTGATATATCCGTCCTACAGATAGGTTCAGTTTGATGGCAGCTTCCTTTGGAGTAAGCCACACATCGCCTTTATCGTCCTTTACCATACTATATGCCCTCCGTGATAGATATAGTTTCCGATTGCAGTTGCTAATAGACCAATCCCTACGAGGATGCAGGCAATCCAATCGTCTCTGTCAATATTCTCTTTCATAATGCTCATACCTTTAGATTGTTAGCTATGTATAAACTTATTAATAAAGTACTGCTGGCCTTTGGGTGTGACTTTGGTAGTACGGGTAGTATGCATGATACCACCATTACCAGAGCGCGTACCCTTGGTGACCTCAAAGAGTCCCATTTCGAGATAACGCTGCATGGGCATGTTATAGTCAGAACCTGACGAGCAGAGGTAACCTTCGTGTCGGAGTTGTTCGTAGAGACGAATTTCGCCAGTCTGATAGCCACGCTGACAAAGAATCTTAGCTAATTCACCAACAAGGATTGAGTCGGGAGAGGAAAGGACGGCATCAGCAAAGGCAACCTTGGGACGCTGTTCTTCAAGTTGGTATGCCTGCTGTTTGTTCTCCAAAGCAAGACGTTCTTTCTCTTCCTCAGCTTGCACAACCATCAAGGCAAGTTGTTTGCGGGTTAACTGCTCAACAGAGTAAGTTCCAGTCTTACGGATAGACGGAAGAACCTCAGAGGTGATCCAACGCTTGAATTTCTTGGCCGATTCCAGCTTAGAACCAAGAACTAGCGCATACATTCCAGACTCGTTGACGTAGGTAAGAAGTTGCGTTCTACCTATTGAATCGGTGGTGTCGCGTTTTGCGACGTCATCTTCTTCAACGTGCTTAGCAACTGCATCGCGTCCGTTTGCATAACCTAGTGCACGACATAAATCCATTGCGCAAAACTCCGGATTATCGGGAGTGCCTGTTGTGCGAATATCCCCAAACTGAGGATGATTAAAAACTCGAATACTGCTCATACCTTATTATATTATTTATTAAGAACCCTTGTATCGCCCTCACGCATGGCACGGATGGCCACAATGTTAAGGTCGAAGAACTTCTGCGTTTCATAGTCAACAACACCTTCGGGCATTTCGGTACGCTTGACGGTGGTGACGAGAGAACAAGCGGAGCGCATCTTCTTTCCGTCCTCGCATGGGAACAATCTAAGAGCCCCAGGCGGTATGTTTCTAATATCATCTGTCGAAACGTTCATTTTCTTTTTGTTGTTTAATTCTAAATAAATCCTAAATATTCCAAAATAAGAGTGCAGAACTCAGAATTTATTCCTATATTTGCGGTGTGAATCAATGATGACAAGGTGTTAAAACCAAGTCCTGCAACTCTTTGTTTGTTTAACCGACGACAAAGATAGCGAATAATAGTAATATTACCAAATATATTAAGGAATATAAGGTTTTATAAACATTAATTTAATTTTGAAGCGTATGAAGAGATTTCCTAAATTCGCTGAGTATTTCAACAAGTTGTTGAAAGAGAAAGAGCCAAATGCCAGGCAAGAGGAAGTTGCTAGTAAACTTGGTATAACACAGGGTGCGCTCTCAAAAATAAAAACTGGTATGATGGTTCCATCGGACGAGCTGGCAGAGAGAATAGCTCGGGTGTGGGAGATAGGTACATTTAAAGATATGGTTAACGAGGCGAGGCAAGAGGACACACTAAAAGTCCTCAAGAGTGCACAGAGAAGAGAGGTTGAGACCGAAGATGTGGCCAACCTACCAACGAAGCCACGATTGCCAATCTCAGCGGCCGCAGGAAGCCTTTCGCAGTACTCGCAGGGTGTGTTGCTTGAGCAGTGCGAACAGATGCCCATTATCCGCAATTTCCCTGACTACGACTACACGATGTTCATCAAGGGCAATAGTATGGAACCGAAGTACGAGAGCGGTGACGAGATCGCCATCAAGAAGGCCGAGTTTGTTGTCGAGTGGGGAAAGGACTATGTTCTGGACACAGAGGATGGAGTGATCTTCAAAAAAATATATGACGAGGGCGCAAATATCAGATGCGTGTCGTACAATCACGAGGAATACCCGGACTTTCTTGTTCCAAAGGAGATAATTTTCGGGTTCTATAAGTTTGTAGGGCTGGTTAGAGTATGAAGAAGCTATTTGAAAGCAAGGTCGCTGCATGGGTTGCTATCACAATAATTATATGTGTAACGACCTATCTTGCTTTTTGGTGTCATGTAACGAGTGCTTTGGCGGTGTATGGAGTATTCTTAGTAATGCCCATAATGGAAGGTTTATACAAAAATAGACTCGTATATTGGAGTCCACTTATAACTTATCTAATTTTGATTGTGGAATATGCGGTCAAATTTTCATTAGAAGACAAAGCTTTAAGGGAAGATGAAGGCGAAAAATTAACCAATATAGTTATCTACGGTTCATTCATGCTTATAACTATTCCAATATTATATTATAATCGTTCTTTGAAATAATTCTTGCTACGAGAAGAGGTTTGGGAGATTGCATGATTCCTCCTTATATGGGAGAACCTAATCGCCCATACGGAGGAAACTTTGCTGACGATTGTCGGTCGGTCAATCCAGCAGCCTGGCACTATCCAACAATGCTTCGGCTATCGGGTATTTCGGAGTTGGCTCCGCTTCGCATGGCATCCCGAATCATTCCTGCCATTGCCCATCTGCGTTACCCCCTTGGGCGGCTACGAGTTGCGGGGTGGAGGATAGCGTCTCTTACTCGTAGTGTGGTGAAAATAAAAATCCCCGCCAGATAGTCGAAGTACTGACGGGGATGCGCGTTGGACCGCGTATAGGGTATGAGCCTAGTCATTTCACCATGACAACTTCGACTTGTCGGGTGCAAAGATAGGCAATAATTCACGGCCTGCAATCGGCCATTAAGTTTAATTAAAACAGCAAAAAAGGATGAAAAGAAGAATGTGTAAAGATTATTCGGAGTGTTGGTGTTACTAAAATGTTACCACGCTATGTTTAAACCCTTGCATGGAAGTTCGCTAACAGACTGATATTCAATTGCAAAAGTACATTTAGGTTTGAATCCCAAGCGGATCACAAGAGCGATGGAATTGAAGAGGACGAAGAGGTTTGATTAAGCCGAGAAGTAACCGTCGCAAAATCAGCAGAATACAGCAAAATACCTTGTCTTACAGCGAATTATCCACGTCAAATTGAGGTCGGATAGGGCACTTGTATGCTTTATATATCATTTGAAGTCTTGTTAAGTCTTTATATGATTTTAGCAGAATCGGGGTTACCTATGTGTTACCAAAATATTTCAAGGGTGTTACCAATTGTAGAAAATATTTGTAATTAACAAAAAGAAACGTATGGTAGTACCTATTTTAACATTAATTTATGACCGTAAAGGTCAAGCCACAAAGTCTAAGACTGGAGTGGTCGAGTTGAGAATTAGTGCAGGAAGAGTTAGAAAGTACATCAGTACTGGTGTGAAGCTCCTGCCAAAAGAGTGGAAGAACGGTTCTGTAACCGGCAGAGAGGACATGATGGAACTTAACCGCCAGTTGCAGAGCCTAGTAAAGAAATGCAACGTCATCATTACAAAGATGATGGAAGAGGACACCGTTGACATAAATGCTATCCCGAATATTCTAAAGGATAGGCTTAGCCAAAAGCAAACGTTCTTAGAGTATATGAAAGAGAAAGCTGCGCAGAGGTCGAAATGTTTAAGGAGAGGAACGCAGAAGAGGTACGATGTCGTGCTTGACTTTCTGGAAGAGTGGAACGGTATCGTTTACTTTGCCGATGTCACAGAGAGGAACATTCAGAAAATGGATGATTGCCTTAAAGACAGAGGGCTAAAGGAGTGCAGCCGTTGGAACTATCACAAGATACTGAAGATATTTGTCGCACAGGCTTTCAATGAGAACCTTATAAGCAAAAACCCATACACATTATTAAAGATAGGAAAAGGAGAAGAGGACGGGATCCAACGACACCTGACACCCGAAGAGTTCCATGCCTTTGAGGAATGCCAAATAGACGACAAATGTCTAGGACGAGTAAGAGATGTCTTTGTGTTCCAAACATACACATGCATGGGTTATTCAGACCTAGAGGCTTTTGACTACAAAAAATGTACCAAAGAGAATGGGATGGTTGTGTATAGGTCGACTAGAGTAAAGACCAATCAGCCTTTTACGGTAGTCCTGCTGAAACCGGCAATGGATATTCTGAAAAAGTACAAGTACAAGCTGCCAGTGATTAGCAACGTAAAGTACAATCTTTATCTCAAAGCAGCGGTCAAGTATGCCAAGATAAACAAGCCAGTAACGACCCATTGGGCACGACATACTGGTGCGACACTGCTAATCAATGAGGACGACGTGCCCATGCATATTGTTCAGCATATCCTAGGACACTCGACAATCAGAGAGACAGAAAAGACCTATGCAAAGGTCATGGACAAGAAGATAGTAGAGACAATGGCAAATATCGGAAAGGTCGCCAAGGTCTTGTCAATGAAAGGTGCAAAGGTCGGATAAGGACACAAAAAAGGGAGAGACTAGATAAGTCCCTCCCTTATTAGTTGGTTCTTGACAGCCTTATCGACAAAGGTCGAAAAATTGTCGTAGTTCTCCTTTATTATTTGTATATACTCTTTGTTGAGGCGGACACCGACATGCTCAGTACCTACCCCACCCTTTGGCTTTCTTCCTGCTCCTGGTCGAGCACCGCCTTTAGGCTTTGGCGTTTTCTGTTCTTCTTCCATAGTTAAATATCTAACGTAATCTGATGTTGTTTATTGTCTGATACTCCGAAATATTGTACCCGACCTTGCATCCGTAATGGCACTCTGCCCATGCCTTATATAACTCTGCTTCGTGTTTGGCTTCGTCCATTGTATTGTGCGTGGTCTGTCTGCACTCCAGTATCGTTCTTCCGTCAGTCTTTAGGAAGAGAATGTCAAATGATAACTTCTTTCTTTTCATAATAATTGCCCGTCATGCCGATAGCGCAGCTCTTATGGTTTAACAAAATAGTCCTATCAAGAATAGGATAATCAGTAGGATTGTATATATAAGTCTCTTCATACGGCTATCTTAGTTTGTTTCTTAACACGTCTTCTGTTGTATGCCTTAATGGTGTTCATTTCAGAGTTTACGAGGTCTATAATACGCTGATGATACATTGTAAACTGGTCATGCTTTCCGTAGCATTGCTTGATAGTGTACTTGCTCAAATCAACCTCAATAGTCTCTACCCTTGCATCACCTATCCTTGCCGAGAGTATCAGCGAGTATGGTTTTTCGTAGTACTTACAGCGGAATACGCAATGATCCATTGTCCTACCCTCTTCTTCAAAGGCTTTCACATCACGAAGAACACGACATTCTATCAGTCCGTCAGTCAGAACCATGTCATAGAAACGCTTTCTACGCTTGATATAAGTCTCGTTGATAGATTTTGTTTCCTCCAGTTGTCTCTTGATTGCTTCTTCTTGGCGGATATTCTCCAGTTCTATTCTCCTGCGCCTCTTTTCCTCTCTGTCACGCTCACGCTTGCGATACTCCATGTTGGTAAACTTATCGTGCATTTACATGAGATTGGCAGGTGCTATAAATACTGGGTTGTGCCAGTCCTTGCCACAATAGATGATAGAACGTACCATATCGAACCATACTGGAGTAGTAACGTTATCAAAGATGAAACCATGTCGCTTCGCCAGTGTAATAGCCCTGCATACCTCCTTGGGGTGTGGTGCCCAAAGCAGGAAGTCAAATAATCTATCATTATTCTTGTAAAGGTTCTCGGCTACTGGATTATTCTTGATAACCCTTGCCAGTTCCTTTGGAGCAATCTTCACGCAGTTAATTCTCTCGCAGGTGTTATCCTCGGAGTAAGAATCCATCGAAAGGGAGAACAAATCCGTGATGTCATAGCCTGCGTAGTTGGTATAAATCCCACGCAGTTCAATGTCTGACGAATAAGTGAAGCAATCATAATAACCACCCATCTGTCTGTGCTTGGCAAAGTATAGCTTCTTCTCACCATCGTTAAACTCTCGGATAATCTCAACGAAAAAGAAATGGTCGGTGTTCTTATCCGTGAACTTATACACACGATAGAGCCTCTTAACCATAAACTCCCGCATATTGGAGTGTACCGTGAAGTAACAGAAGTTACGCATATCCCAACCCTTGCAGGCTTCCTTAACTAACTGGACGTTGCTCTCGGCAATATCCTCAAAGAGAGTAGCGTTAATCTCCGCTACCCTCTTTTCATACTTATTCCTTGGCCTCATAATCCAAAATCTGCAAACATATCCAACTGAACACACTTATTAGTATCCTTGTCCTTAACAAGAGCCTTGATAGGTTTAATATCCTTTGGCTTGTCAGCCTTGGGAGTAGCAACCTTGGCTTTTGGTGCTTTCTCCACCTCGATATTCTCTTCTTGGTAGTAGTGAACCGCCCAACCATAGACAACTGCATCCTCAATGGCTGCACAACCGCCCTTGGCTTGTTTCTTGGCCTGCGAGGTGATATACTGGATGCACTTATCCAAACTCTTCTTCTCGTCCTTGTAACGCTCTGCAAATGCAGGGTCTTGCGCTGCCATCTTGTCTAGATGGGCTTTGATAATATCTTTGAAATCCATAATAAATCGTTGTTAAAAGTCAAACATCTTGAATTCCTTGGTGTAGTAAGTAGCAACGACAATAGTGTTATCGTCGTTCACCTCGCACTTGCAAAATATGGTATTGCTTCTGTTATACTTGTGTTTCTTCAGTATCTCACAAAGCAAAGTAATAGGACCATTGAAAGGCAGACAGAATGTGATCTGATTGCCCTCAATCTTAGCTGCACAAACACTACTGGAGAAAGTTCCCATTTTCACATCATCCGTGCCTAGGGTCTTTCCCTCAAAAATCTCTTTGAAAACTGAGCGCACCTCGCTCATGTCCTCAACAATCTGGAATTTACTTGCATCCATAATCAAATTGCATTAATATAATATGTGTCGAATAGTCCGTTGTCATGGTAGGTGTTACCTACCTCATAGTTAGGATTACCCAAATAGGGCAAAACTTCGTCATAATTCTTTGTGAAAGCGCATGAACGCTGATAGAATTGCTCTTGTACACTCATACCCTAGAAATGTTTAGTGCATCAGTCCAATGTACTTGTAATAGTTATCATCCATCCTTTCGAATGTCTTAAAGAGTGGCAAACCAGTATTCCAGTCGTGGGAGTAAGGCTCTCCACATTGAAATAGGTCATCATTACGCTTCGGTGGTAGTGCGTTCAATAGCTGATAGTACACGGATGGCTCAATCAGTTGCCCTACCTCAACCGACAAATTTCTGTCCTTGCACCAGTCCTTATCGGTGTAAACCTCATACTGGATGCCATTAATAGTTCTTGTTGTCATAGTCTTAACCTTTAATTCTGTCAATGTACTTTCGTGCATCCTGCCAACAATCATGCAGGATGGCTTTACGCTCTTTAGTATTCTCCAAATCATCCGTAAAACAGATGGGATAAATACCCTCTCCGATACACTCTCCGTACTTTCGGATAGTGACACTTTTGTAGATTTCTGTTGTCATAATCTTAACTTTTAAGTGAATAATTGTTTGTACCCTGCCGAGGAAACGAACCTCGGCTAGCACCATGCAGGGCAATTAGGAAGCGATACCAAACGCATCCTTGGTAATCTTTATCAATTTATCTTGTACGGTCAACCTCTCACGATTGCGCCAAACATCCATACGCATCCCACTTGGTACGATATTATTCGTAATATATTCTACCAAATCTCTTCGGGCATTACACATAATGGAAAAGGTATTTGTGATATAATAGCCTTTCTCGTCTGTTATGCCAGCCTCACACAGCTTCTCTGTGCTGTATGTCTCGTTGTATAGCTTGAAATCATCCGCAGACATACAAAACGCATCCTCGTTGTCTGTTATACGGTCTCCTTTCTTAATATCCAAACAATCACGGATGGAGTAGAAAGCATGCTCTTTCAATACCTCTTTATAACACTCCTTGATACGCTCTTCCTGCATATCGTTAGCCAGTACTGCGAGGTCGTATGCTTGTAGGAGTCCTAATAACTCTTTGCCGTGCTTCTTGCAGTTGTTTTCCAACTCCTGCTTCATCATTTCTTCTTGTTTCATAGTAGTATGCACTAGATACGTGTCGTGCGCAACTGTTAGTTAATTACTTAATTGTCTGATTTCGTCTAGGATGCATCCAAACTCCTTGCAGCCATGGTTTTGGATATGTGTACCGTCTACCTTGTCGTAGGATGCCTGAAATGGGTATTTGTCGAAATGGTTATACTTGATTGTAACAACCAAATCGCCAATCTCTATACGCTTAATCTTCTCTGTCTCTATAGAGCGGATAACGTATCCACCATAGGACATCAAGTAGAAAAGGTTTCCTGCCTGCGAAATATGGTGGCACAACTCTGTACGCTCGTCAACTCTCCATTTGTATGCAGGACTGAGAATAGTTCCTGCCCCGTCTAGCGGTGTGTACTGGTTATAATCGATCTTCATAGCTGTTTGGAATTTAATTGTGGTTGTAATGGTAATGCAAATAAATACATGAAGCCTAACTTCTCATACTTCCTACGTTGGTTCTTGATGAATGATGATGCGTAGGTAATGGAGACTGGCTCGGCAAGTACCTCTGTCTTGCCGTTGAGCCTTTTTCCACATAGTTGATACTGAAATCTCTTTGCCATAGTCGTTAGTTGTTACATTGATACCACGCTTCGTTAATCATCTGTGCCAGTGTAAGCCACGCTGCAAACAAATCGTCCTCGTCCTTTCTGTATGGGAAAGGATAATAAAGTGTGCGGCTGACTCCAGTACAATCGTCAGAGGAAACAGATACAGAGCCTTTATACACGTTCCGTATCTTAATCTTCATTCCCTTGTATTCGTCCTCCACAATGGAAGAAACGCTCAATACTTTGGAAAGGTAGACAACATAATGCGCAAAGTCCTTTGCCGTTACCTTTTCATCACAAACAATGTCCAAGCAATCGTCTTGGATGATTTCCGCAAGTTCTTCTTCAAAGCCCTCTTGCAGTCGGTTAAAAAACTCTGTACTCATAGTCGTTAGAATTTCCAGTTGTTGTTAATATCGTCTCTGTACGCTGCGACAAAGCCGTCCTCAGTATTGAATAGCACTTTGTCGTAGTAGTTAGTGAAATCGTTAACCATTGAGTTAGCGACCCATTCTATCAAATCTCCCTCACACTGGTTAAGAAAGTACATCTCGCCCTTGAAGATACGGATATTCTTCTTTGTTACAACTTGTTGCGGACAACCCTCGCAATAGGTGGAAACAACCTTATAACCATTGTTTGCAAGGAACTCTGCCAACTCTTTAGCATTGGCAACACTCCAGTACTCGTTTTCATCATCATGGGAAACATTACAAACGTATGTCAATCCCTCAATTGTAATCATTCTTTGCATAATCGTTAGAATTTAGTGAAACATATATTGTGGGCAAGATAGGCTTGAACTATCCTGCACCGCCTTTAACGGATCTGCCCTAAATGTGAACGTTATTCATTATTCTGTCTGTCTCGTTTGTCCATATCTCGTAGATTTCCTCAATAGAAGCGACTATACAACCTAACTGCGCCCCGATGCGTCCCATTGGTGTATCGTCCCACTCGGCTAATTCTTCGTTATAACCGAATTCCTTTTGTTGCGAAATCTTATCGCAGTACTTCTGTACCTTAAAAAGGTAGTCTAAATTCAAAGGTTTCATTGCTTACCTCCTATCTTTAAATATGTGTTATAAACTCTTGCAGCATTGCTGATACAAATTAAAAACTCTGTAGCATTGTTTGCTCTGTAGTGCTGACCTGCTAAATCGTGCCAACGATGATACAACCAATTCTTGTTAAGTCTTAAACCTCTCATAACTTGTTGTTTAATTGCTCTGTCACTTGTGGCAAGTACTGTCTGTACTCCTTGCCACTCTTTTTACTCACTCGGACAATGAACGCTTTTCCGTTCTTCGAAAGGTAGATGGGATATTCCCTGCCGTCCTTTGCCTTGTAGGTGTACTTGGTCTTAGTATCGTTCTTCAAAGATACCGTATCACTCTGTACTTGTACAAACGTGTTGCCCTCTCTCTTTACATCTTGGGAAAAGATGGGAGTGCCAACCATTAAGGCTAGCACTACCGAAAGAATTAATCTCTTCATATTCATTTCTTGCTAAAATTAAACCCTGCTTCAACTCCATGCAGGTAAGCAAGTAACTCTCCTGCAGGCAAAGAAGATTGTGTTAATACCAAACCTTTCTCAATGATAAACCAACCAGTATTATCGTGGTATAACTTTCCGTTGATACCTAAGAGCGTGTTTACTCTCTTCAACGCACTCTCTAACATTTCTCTGTTTGTCATAATAAATAAGTATTAGTGAATAAATGATTGCAGGTAGCAGGGAGTTGAACCCTGCACCAAGCCTTTAACTTGTCTACCTTTATAGTTTGTCGCTTAAAGCATTGTAGGCATACTTGTGTATCTTCATCAGTTCTTCACTTGCATATCCCTCATTGCCGTATAGGTTCCATGTAACATCGTTCAAGACCTTTAGTAGGTCTTTCTTGCTCATACTACCCAGTCTTTCGTGTAACTGGCTGAAATTGCCGTTAACTACATCAAGGATAAGAATATCCATGTAATCTGCACTCTCAATCTCGTTGGCCTCTAAAGTAAGGCTCTTAATAGTTGTACGTTTCATACCTTTAATAATTATAGTTTGACTTCATGTATCTTCCGTATCCATCCCAAGTCTTCATTACTCGGTCTGTCTGTGGGTTAAAATGTCTACCTTGTAACTTTATCCAGTTGTCAGCATGCCACTCATAGAAAGAACTACCAACTAGCTTCCATCCAGTAATAAGACCGCTAAAGTCTTGCAGGGCTTCGTATACCTTATATACAATACCCTGCCGCTTAATCTTGAAAATTCTCATAGCTTCTTCAAATAAACTTCGTTGATAAACCAAATAAACCCTCTCGCTAAAGAAATAACACTGGCAATAACCAGTAATACTTCAAAACTTGTTAGTCTTTCCATAAGCATTTGTATTTAGTGAATAAATTGTTGTCCTGCCCCTATTTGAAAGGTAGATGCACTTGAATACGACACAAGCCATCAGCAGGACGCCCCGACGTTGGTGGTTCTTTAATTATCTTTTATAAAAGTCGGTCTAAATTACTTGACAGTTCCAGTAAGCGTTGCAGGCTCTTCCATGATGTAGCCGTATATATGGTCTATATGATTTCTTGAACGGTGCTCAAACATCAAGTCTGGAACTGCACCATCCAGTTGCACATCTACCATAAGATAATTGGCATTTTGCCTTGGTGTACCGCAAATATGCTTGTACCCCATGCAAAAATCCTGCATATACCTTACTATTGACTCTCTCTGATTGAAATGTACGAACTTGTTCACTTCTTCGTCCGTATCGCACAAGGCGATAATTAACTTACTACATAACATAATTAAATCTCCTATAATTAAATTGTTAAACAATAAAGTTGTCATCTGCATATTTATAGTGCCTTTGAACACTCATGCCTAAACATGGGGCATTACAACATATCACTCTACAAAGGCATCTTTAAGGTGGTTTCCTCAGCATTGCGCAGTATCTAACGTGTCTCACGATACGAAAGACTTACGGGAGTAATTTACACCTGCCTTTGTGTCAACAGCCTCAGAATGGGTCTCGGCAGTTTGGCTCGCCATTCTTTCTGTCCTCTCCTATTTTTGTGCCAGTCTGTCAAAGAACCTACCTCTAATGTGGGTCGTTGCTTTCTAGGATACTCGCAACCCGTTACCTTTTTCTGCTGCAAATTTAAAGCAATTAATTTGATTGGCAATGAAATAATCAAAGAAAATGCTTAATTTTAAGATTTTTTAATCAAATTCATTGCTTTGATTAGAGAAAATTGTGTAATTTTGCACCGAGTAATAACTTTGATTATGGCACTAAACATCAAACGAGCAATTAAAGAGCATGGCTTGGAGGTGAGACAAGTAGCCGCCAAGATGGGTATTACTCCTACTGCCTTGTCCCAACAAATAAATGGGAAAATGTATAAAGGCAAGAGAGTAGACTCAAATCCGTCAGTAGATGTGCTGACAAGAATAGCAAACGCAATCGGATGCGATGTAGTAGAACTATTTGAGCCAGTAAAGACGGAAGAACGTCAAAACACCATCACTTGCCCTCATTGCGGCAAAAAGATAGTGTTCTCTAAGCAGGAGGAGGAGCAATAAACGCTCTTCCTCTTATTTTTTCGAAAAAACGTTTGGATCCATTTGTTTTTCTCAAATAATCTCCTTATCTTTGCAGTATCGTAGAACCTAAAACAAAACTATTATGAAAATACT
>Ga0265298_10000309_pt1 | contig 74902 bp, 60 predicted proteins | sample AusTroGonzalo_MG_3_FD_193486 | JGI IMG/M metagenome (GOLD analysis project Ga0265298, IMG submission 193486) | Bovine rumen microbial communities from tropical cattle in Woodstock, Queensland, Australia - Gonzalo_01 | ecosystem: Host-associated > Mammals > Digestive system > Stomach > Rumen ... | reverse complement strand
ATAATTTTTATTTCTCAATAAAAAAGTATAAATTTGGAATTCGTAAACGAACACAAAAACAACAGAATATGAAAAAGTTCCTTTTTATCTCTCTGGCGCTTGTCCTGACGCTCATGCCTTACAGCCTTGACGCCCGCAAGCACAAATACCCCAACGGGGACGTCTATGACGGCGAATGGAAGAACAAGGCCCCCAACGGGATGGGTATCATGATGTATGTCAGCGGTGAAATCTATTCCGGAGCATGGGTGAACGGCCTGCGCGAAGGAAGCGGCGCTATGTCTTTCCAGAACGGCGACCAGTATTCCGGCGACTGGAAGAACGACGTCTTCTGCGGCGAGGGCAAGATGACCTATGCCAACAAGGATGTCTATGAGGGCTCATGGGATGCCGGAAAACAGCATGGCAAGGGCAAGATGACCTACGCAGACGGATCCTCCTACGAAGGAGCATGGGAGGCTGGTGCCTTTCAGGGTGTCGGAACGCGCATCTATGCAAACGGAGATGTCTATGAGGGAAGCTGGATTGCCGGAGTGCAGTCCGGAAGCGGCAATATGAAATATGCCTCCGGAGCATCCTATACCGGCAATTGGGAGAACGGAACCCCTTCCGGGCACGGAGATATGCTCTATGCCGGAGGCAACACCTATTCCGGTCAGTGGAAGCAGGGGCAGCCTTCGGGCCCTGGTGAACTGTATGACAAGGAACACGACCGCTATCTTACCGGAAACTGGGATGGCGAGGCGGTTGGCGGTGCAGGCTCCGTACGTTTCGGAGGAGATGTCGCAACGGCCCTGATCATCCAGGGAGAGTGGCTTTCCGCCGACAAGTTCCAGACATCCTATTCGCTGCAGGACAAGACTTTCTCCGGAACGGTGAATCCTCTTACCGGCGACGGCGTCAAGGGGCCTTTCCTCGAAAGCGGGAAGGTGGAATGGCCGGACGACATGGTGGCGGACGGAAAATGGATGCCGGACGTCAACCTTGTTGACTGCAACTGTTCCGATCTGGTCGACGGCCGTGCCCGTTACAAGATGAACGGCAAGGCTTTCGACGGTGAAATCAAGGACGGCAAGGAATGCAACGGCACGCTTACTATTTCCATACAGGGCAAATTCAACTTTTCCGGAGAAGTCAAGGACGGACAGTATTACGGTATCTATGTTGGCGATTTCAAAGGCGCTCCTCTGCCTGGCTTCGATGTGTCCGCATGGGATGAGGTACAGGGAGCCGACATAGGCCGCGTGGAAGGTGAAGGCGCCTTGAGCGGAGTATACAAGAAAGGTGTATTCTCTTTCCGTGGTCTGCTCAAGAACGGCCTTCCGGACGGAGATAGCTATATGGAATTCGCGAGGCCCGATTCGCTGTCGCTCAACGGCACCTGGAAGGAAGGCCGCCTGGTTGAAGGCAAGGGTATCATGAATGCTTCCGTATTCACTCTGAAAGGTGCGGAGGAAGGTAACAGCGTCCAGGCTGATTTTGAGAACGGCGACCGTTGCAATTTCCTTTACACGGACTATCAGTCGATTCTTTCCGAAATGATGACCAAGGTTCAGGAACAGAGGGCTATCCGCGAGAAACTCGCTGCCGAGATGGCGGCCTCGCAGGAGCCTGTGGAACCCGTGGCGACAGAATAAAACCACATGTTGGGGATAGCATTGATTCTGGCGCAGGTGCTTGCTGTAATGCAGCCCTGCGCCATTTGGTTCGACACTCCCACGTCTTCGGCAGGAAGTGCCGTATGGGCAGGGGGAGTGGATCCGGAGTGGGAGTCGAAATCGCTTCCGGTCGGAAACGGCTCTCTGGGTGCGAACGTGATGGGATGCATATCCCGCGAGCGGTTGACGCTCAATGAAAAGACTCTTTGGACAGGCGGACCTGCTGTAAGCGGTGATCCTTCTTATTACTGGGACTGCAACCGGCCTGCGGCTGCAGTTCTTCCGGCGATTCGGCAGGCATTTCTTGACGGGGATTATGCCCTGGCGGATTCCCTGACGCGCAAGAATTTCGGGGCGGTGCCTGAACGGATTGAGAACGGGTGGAAGCTCGACCGCTTCGGCTATATGACCACGCTCGGGGAACTGCTCATAGAAACCGGTCTGCAGGAAGGCCCTGTGCCTGAAAACTTCGGCAGGGAACCTGCGCAGAAAGTAAACTACAGCGGGATATGGAAACCTGTCAAGGTTACACGTCCTGATCCCCGTTCAGGCCCGGGGGAGACGGTGGAAGGCTATATGCGTTCGCTTTCGCTGGATTCCGCATTGGTGCGCGTGCAGTTCCGGCAGGATGGAACGAGTTACAGGCGCGAGGTTTTCGTGTCTTATCCCGACCAGGTCATGGCGATTCGTTTCTCTGCAGGCCGCAAGGGAGCTTTGAACCTCGCGCTCAAATACCTTGAGAACCCGGTTGCTGACGGGAGGACGGTTTCTTCCGGCAGGGATGAGATATTCTATTCCGGGGCATTGAAAAGCAACGGGGAAAGGTTCGCGCTGCGGGTGAAGGCTTTGGCAAAGGGCGGTTCTGTCGCTTCGGAAAACGGTGTGTTGAAGGTGTCAGGAGCGGGCGAGGTAGTATTTCTCGTCGCATCAGCCACCAACTACAGGATGAATTTCAATCCGGACCTGACGGATCCGGCCGCTTATTACAAGGGAGAGGATCCCGATGTGGTTACGGCCCGGCGGATTTACGCCGCCCGTCGTCTTGGCTGGAAACGCCTCCTTCAGCGTCATCTGGCCGATTATCAGAAGCTTTACAATAGGGTTGAGCTGACTCTGTCCGACAGTGTGTCCCCTCCTCAAGCCGGCCTCACGGCCCCTCCCGTCTCCGACGGGCCTCTCCCACTACATACGTGGGCAGATCCGACGCCTTATAGATTAGACCGTTACCGTGAAGGTGCGGCTGACCACGGGCTGGAGGCGCTGTATTTCCAGTACGGGAGGTATCTCCTCATAGCATCGTCGCGGGAAGGCGATATGCCGGCGAACCTCCAGGGCCTGTGGTGCAACAAGATCAAGGGGCCGTGGAATACCGACTACCATAACAACATCAATATCCAGATGAACTACTGGCCTGCGAGTGTCACCAACCTGGACGAGTGTCTTCCTCCTCTTGTGGACTACATCAGATCGTTGGAAAAACCGGGGGAGAGGGTTGCAAAGGCCTACTACAACGCCCGTGGCTGGACGGCGGAAATATCCTCCAATATATACGGATTCGCCTCTCCGGGCGATTCTGAATCAATGATTTGGAATCTCGCGCCCGCGAACGGCCCGTGGCTGGCCACTCATCTATGGGACCGGTATGAATTCACACAGGACAGAAAGTATCTTGAAAGCGTGTACTGGCTGATTGCAGGTTCTGCCGACTTTGCCTGCGACATGCTCTGGAAGCATCCTGACGGCTATTACACCGCAGCTCCGTCAACGTCTCCTGAACACGGACCGGTGGATGAAGGGGCCACTTTCGTTCATGCCGTAGTCAGGGAGATTCTTTACAATGCCGTCGCCGCGTCGCTTGTGTTGAATACCGACGTGGCCCGCCGTGCGATATGGACGGAACATTACGATAATCTGGCGCCATACCGTACGGGACACTACGGGCAGCTTATGGAATGGAGCAGGGATATAGACAGTCCGGAGGATACCCACCGGCATGTGAACCATCTTTTCGGGCTTCATCCGGGCCATACGATTGGAGTCGGGGGAACTCCCGGACTTGCAGATGCGTCCAGGGTGGTACTGGAGCACAGGGGTGATGCCGGGACCGGCTGGAGCATGGGTTGGAAACTTAATCTGTGGGCCCGTCTGAAAGATGGTGAGCATGCTTATCTTCTTCTCTCCAACCTGCTTAAATTCGGCACCTTGGATAATCTCTGGGACAATCATCCCCCGTTCCAGATAGACGGCAATTTCGGAGGTACGGCCGGCATTGCGGAAATGCTGGTGCAAAGTTTCCGGGGCAGGATTGAACTGTTGCCGGCACTGCCTTCTTCATGGAGCTCCGGTTCCGTCAGAGGACTGTGCGCCAGGGGGGGATATGTGGTTGATCTGAGATGGGAAAACGGCAAACCGACGGAAGCTTCGATTCTTTCCAAAACCGGGGGTAAATGTGTGCTGGTTTATGGAGACAGGGCACAGGAACTGGATTTCAGTAAAAACAAAGGAATAACAGTAAAGTTTTAGATTATGAAAAAAACAACCAAAATCGCAGGAGTGGTTTTCCTTCTGCTTTCGCTTGCAGACGTAATCTGCCTCGCCTTGGGGGATGAGACGACTCCTCATTTTATCAAGCCCTTCCTGATGCCCTCGCTGGCCGCTGCGGCGCTGTGCCAGCTTCTGCCGGAGCATGGAGGCAGACAGACCTGGCTGCTTCTTACCGGGCTTGTCTTCCACACCATAGGGGATATCCTACTGATGTTCGAGGGATTCACCTGCTTCGCCGCCGGGCTCGGCTCTTTCATGATAGGGCACTGGTTCTATCTTGCAGTGCTGCTCAAGGGAATCGGCGGCCTTAAGGGTTGGAAGGAGATTCTGTGTCTGCTGGTGCCGATGGCGCTGGCGCCGGTGCTGGTGTGCCTTTTCGGCGTGGAATGGCCGTTTTCTGCCGTTGTAGCAGTCTATGCGCTTACGCTTATGTATGTGGCGTCCAGCGGGGTTCTCTGGTCATTGAGGGACCGTGCTTTTGCCTCCCGGATCATCATCGGAGGCATAATCTTCATCATTTCGGATTCGCTGATCGCAGTCAACTCCTTTGCAGGGCTGGACTTCCCGTTCCGCCATGCGCTGGTGATGCTGACTTATGTGACTGCCGAGTGGCTGCTGGTAAGCGGAATGGTGCGTAACCGTCTGGCTTAACGGCTGATCTTTTTTGAATACCAGACAAAGAACAGCGCCAGCGAAACCAGGAAGGTACCGAATCCGAGCCATGGTGTAAGGCCGGCTGGAAGCTGGAATCCGGTTTTGTCTATACAGATGAATGTCAGGCACACCGCCGACATGAAGGCTGCAGGGAGCAGGGTAATGAGATACCAGGCTCCCTTCTTTGTGGTTGAAAGCCAGACTGTTGCGGTCCAGAGTGTGAATACGGCCAGGGTCTGGTTGGCCCAGCCGAAGTAGCGCCAGATGATATTGAATCCTTCGGTATTCGCTACGTTGAACCAGAGCAGGGCGGATGCGGCCACGAACAGGGGTATGCCCACGAGCAGGCGGTTGCGCACCGGTTTCTGGTCCGCTCCGAAAAAGTCCGCGATAATCAGGCGGGCGCTTCTGAAGGCCGTGTCTCCGCTGGTGATGGGGGCAGCCACAACACCTAGGACTGCCAGTATCCCTCCGAGTATGCCGAGCCAGCTTCGGGATACCTTGGTGACCACTGTGGGAGCGGCTGCAGTCAGGTCGGAGCCAACCTCGGCTGCACCGCCGTCAAAAAAGAAATACGATGATACTGCCGCCCAGATGAGGGCGACAAGTCCTTCGGTTATCATCGATCCGTAAAATACCGGGCGCCCGAGTTTCTCGCTTTTAAGGCAGCGTGCCATCAGGGGACTCTGGGTGGCGTGGAAGCCGCTTATCGCGCCGCAGGCTATGGTTATGAAAAGGCAGGGGAAGATGCTCTGGCCGTTCAGTCCGATCGAAGGCCCGCGGTTCTGCAGTCCGTCCCATATCTCCGGCAGATGCGGCCACCTGGCAAGCAGGCACACCATAAGTGCGGCTGCCATGAAAAGCAGCGCCACCGCAAACAGGGGATAGACCTTCCCGATAATCTTGTCGATGGGAAGCAGTGTCGCCACGATATAATAAAGGAAGATAATGCCTACCCAGAGCATTATCGCACCGCGGCTGCCGTCGCCTGCCATGTCTCCGAGGATGAGGGCCGGGCTGTAGACAAAGACGGTGCCCACCAGCAGAAGCAGTACCACCGAGAATACCAGCATCACCTTGCGGGTGCCGTTTCCAAGATACCTGCCCACGAGCTCCGGAAGGCCGGCGCCACCGTTGCGTATGGATAGCATTCCAGTGAAATAATCATGCACCGCGCCTGCAAAAATGCATCCCAGAACTATCCAGAGGTAGGATGCCGGGCCGAACTTGGCGCCCATTATGGCTCCGAAGATAGGCCCCGTCCCGGCTATGTTCAGGAACTGGATCATGAACACCTTCCATGCCGGAAGGGGCACATAATCGATGCCGTCGGATTTGGTTACGGCGGGTGTCGGCCTGGAAGGATCCGGACCGAAAACCCTGTCTACGAATTTTCCGTAAAGCATGTAGCCCAGAACGAGGGCGAGGATGCAGAGAAGAAACGATATCATAGCGTAAAGGTAGTGATTTTTACCAACATCTTTAATGATTTATAAAAAACACTACATTTGCACCAGCTTCGAGTAAGTTGGAAGGCGCTACGGTGCTCTTCCTTGCAAGGGCCCTACGGGTGCCCTTGCATTTTTTATAGACCTGGTGCAAAATGTGTTGATTTGGCCCCAGGTGGCAGGTTTAACCGGGATACCTGGGGCATATAAACATCTTTCCGCACCATGTAGGACGCCTGACAGGGGAACCTGGGGCGTAGAAGGGCAATTCCGCACAAGGGCTGGCAAAATATCTTTTTTTAGACTATCTTTACGCAAGATTCGGCGTTACGCGGATTAAAAGAGTATGAAACAGAGGATCAACAACTGGACGAAACTGCTTTACGGCTTCCTGATGACCATTCTGGGGTTTTCGGGATGCGACATTGATCATATTTTTGGTTTTGGCCGTTTGGAATATGGTGAGCCTAGTGCCGACTTCAGTATAGTTGGTGAAGTCAAGTCTTCGGAGGGCAAGCCCCTCGAAGGCATCTGCGTCATAGTGAATCCTCAAAGAGATCAACCTGAAGAATATTCAAAATGGGTGCAGGATACCCTGTTTACCGATTCCGAAGGCAAATTCGCCAAAGAAAAACTCAAATATGACTGGCCGACAACTGACAAATTCAAGGTGATATTCGAGGATGTGGATGGCCCCGGGAACGGCGGGGAATTCGAGACAGTAGCGCTGCTAGAGGAAGGTCTTTCCATCAAACAGGTCAAAAAAGGCAGCGGAAACTGGTATGAAGGCGCCTACAAAATAACCGCCGATGCCACCATGTCTCCCAAACAGAACGACTGATTTAAAGTCTTGAATAATGGCAGAAGATGAGTTTGCCGTCGGCGTCGCGGAGGTGCATGCCGTTGCCTTTGCAGTATTTCCAAACCTTACATGAAGCGCACTGGTCTTTGTGCATCCAGGTGCGGTCCCGGAAGGTTTGGAAGCGGTTGTTCCAGACTTCCATGAAATCGTCCTTGTAGATGTTACCCTGATGGAAGTCGGCTCGTATGCTGGGACAGGCGGAAATGGAGCCGTCGGCGAGGACGGAGCCGACCGTAATGCCGGCCTGGCATGTGTAGAAATGGCTGCGCACATCTCCCTCATAATTGCCGAGGAAACCTTCGCAGCCGTATTCGGCCTTTATTCGGCCTTCCTTACGGGTTGCTTTGATGAATTCCATCAGGCCGCGGAATTCTTCGTTGGAGAGCTGGAGTTCGGGATCCTGTGCGGCACGCCCGACAGGAAAAACCGTGAAAAGGCGCCAATCCTTTAACCCGAGGCTGATTAGAAACTCCTTGATATCAACGAGTTGCGCATAGCTTCGCTTATTTACGCAGGTGACTACGTCGAAGGCAATCTCCCCGGAATCTATCACCATCTTGATGGCGGCCGCTGCCTTCTCGAAAGAACCTTTGTGTCCGCGCATCCAATCGTGTGTCTCTCCTATGCCATCCAGGCTGATGGTCATCGCCCGGAGGCCGCTCCGCAGGAGTCGTTCGTAGCGCTGGGGAGTCAGGGCCAGGCCGTTCGTGACCATGCCCCAGGGGAATTCCTTTTCGTATATCATCCGGCCGCAGGCCTCGAGGTCTGGGCGGCAGAGGGGCTCTCCGCCGGTAATGTTGATCATCACCTTGTGGGAATCGATAGCGGCGGCAACGCTGTCCAGCACCCTGCCGAAGTCCTCCTTCGGCATGTCCTTGATGGCAGAAATCTGCTTGCAGTCGCTTCCGCAGTGGCGGCAGGCAAGGTTGCAGCGCAGGGTACATTCCCAGAAAAGTTGTGTGAGGGGATGCTCCCGGACAAGTTTGCGCTTGACCTTTTCGGTGATGTTCAGCGCAATTCTGCGCCGGAAGGAGAGAGGCTCGGGCATCAGTCCTGCTTTTTGGGGGACATGGTGACGTTGGCGGTGACAAGATAGTCGCCGCTGTCCCAGTTGCCGCTGCCTTTCTTGATTTTTTCAACGGAGAAATCGCCGCTGCCAAGCTTAACGGATTCGAATTCTCCTCCGTTACCGGGGCCGTCGACATCGTCGAAATAAATGACGGCATTCGTCAGCTCGTCCGGCCAGGTGTGATTGAGGATGTCTTTGCTGAACCGGCCTTCGGCATCGGTATACAGGGTATCCTTATACCATTTGGAGTATTCTTCCGGTTCATCCTTGCGGGGATTCACAATGACGCGTATGCCCTTGATGGGCTTGCCTTCAGAAGACTTTACCTCGCCGACAATCTTGAATTCGGCGTAAGGCATTCCATACTCTTCCTTCGGTAACAGGATGTCTTCAAGCGCATCGCACCCGGAAAACCCCAGGATGGTCATCAGGAAACCATAGAGCAGTTTCGTCCAATTGTTTATCCTTTGTTTCATGACTCTTAAATGCCCGATTCTTGGAATCTTGCGTAAAGATAGTGAAAAAATAAGATTTTTCGTCAGCCCTGGTGCGGAATTGGCTTCCTGTGCCCCAGGTGCCTCTGTCTGCTGCCCCACCTTGGGCGAATAGCGGCCTATATGCCCCAGGTACCCCGGCTATACCCGTCACCTGGTGCGGAATCGACCTTTATTGCACCATGTCCTATACATGATGAACGGCATCCCTTCAGAGATTCATGTACCGTGCCGCAGGAGCCTTGCCCGGGGAGGGCCTGTCCACCCCCGGACAGGGGCAGGGGGATGGGGCCCGACGGAGACAAGTTCTTGCAAGCAAGGACGCAGGATACGTTGGGAGGGGCCGGAGTGAGCGAAGCGAACGGAGTCCCTCCCCGGGCAAGGACTCCTGCAGCACTGGCATTGCAGGAAGAAAGTAGATTTCTCCACGCGCTTCGCTTGGTCGAAATGACAGAAACCGCTATTCCCGATTATTTCGTATATTTGAAGGTTAAACGTGTACAATGGGTAAATTATACGACGAACTTACCAGAGACTACCGCTTCAAGGAAGGGCTGAAAACCTGCATAAACTGCGGGACGTGCACTGCAATATGCCCGGCGGCGGAGTTCTACAAATATGATCCGCGAAAGATCGTGGATACCGTGCAGCGTAAGGACGAAGCCGAAATCGAGGCGCTCCTCAAGAGCGAGACCATCTGGTACTGCGGAGAATGCATGTCCTGCGTGACGCGTTGCCCGCGAAACAACGGCGCTGGTCTTGTGGTCATGGCCCTGCGGAACCTCTCCGCAAAACTCGGCTACTTCACCGAATCCGAAAAGGGACGCCAGCTTTATCCGCTTACAAAGGTGCTGAACGGCAACGTGCTCAATCTGGGATACTGCGTCCACGCATCCACCTTTGCTTACGAAGACCATCCCGAATCAGGCCCCGTGTTCGAGTGGGTGCTCAATAATAAAGAGGAGGTTTATTCCCGTCTGGGCGCCAATTACGGCAAGGAAGGACCCGGCGCCATGCGCAGGATTCCGCAGGAGGACCTCGACGAGCTCAAGGCCATCTATGACGAAACCGGCGGCACCGAACGCCTGGAGACCGTGGAGAAGTTTTCCCTTGCCAAGGCGAAGGAAATGGGCATGACTCCCGAAGAATATCTGAAATACACTTTCACCCACTGTTCCAGGGGGCATTTCAACAATGAGGAGGGCGCGCAATGATATATCAGGGTAAACAGAAAATCTGGTCCGACTACCAGAAAGAGATTCCGGACGATCACTGGTTCTACGTGCGCAGCTGCATACGCCAGAACTTCTTCCCGGCATCGGAAACCTATTTTGTGAAGATAGTCCGCGACCTTCTGGGCAAAGATCTCTACGAAACAGAGCACCATACCACCTGCGGCGGCATTGCCTATCACAGCGACACCATCCCCCAGGAAACGGCCATGACCATAGTCGCGCGCCAGTTCGCGCTGATGAAAGAGGCGGGCTACAAGAATCTGGTAACCAGCTGCATCACTTCTTTCGGCAACTACTGCGAAATACTGGAGACCTGGCGCGAGTTCCCCGAGCTTGAAGCCCGCATCCGCGAGCACCTCTGGAAGGCCTGCCGCCGGGAATTCGACAAGCCTGAATACGTCTGCCACGCCAGTGACGTGATTTACAAGCTTCGCGACGAGATTGCCGAACGGGCGAAATTCCGGCTGGTGGACCACGAAACGGGGGAGCCGCTCCGCATCGTGGAACACATCGGCTGTCACTATTCCAAGATGTTTCCCCACAAAGGTGTCGGCGGGGCTGAATACCCCTGCGTGCTGAGCGGTATGGCGGAATCCTGGGGCGGGAAGGTAATCGATTATCCCGAGCGCAGGCATTGCTGCGGCTTCGGATTCAGGCAGTATCTGGTGAAGGCAAACCGCGGCTACAGTGTTTCCAACACCCACAAGAAGTTCGAGTCCATGGAGCCTTTCCATCCGGATATGATAATAACCAACTGCCCCGGCTGTCCGTACTTTCTGGACCGCTGGCAGTACGTGATTGCCGAGCAGACGGGCAAAACGTACGGCAGGGACGGTTTCGGCATTCCGGTGTTCACTTACGAGGAACTGGCCGGCATGGTGCTTGGTTACGACCCATGGGACCTCGGCCTGCAGATACATCAGGTGAGCCCCGAGCCCCTGCTGGACAAAATAGGCATTCCCTATGACCCGGCCCGCAAATACCTGGGCCTGAACGAGAAGGATATCAAGAAACCCGGACTGCCCGCAGTCCTCAAATGTTGCTAAACCTATGAAAACAGGCAACCCTGTATTGATTGTCGGAGGCGGCATAGCCGGAATGGAAGCCGCGAAGCAGCTGAAGGCCCTTGGCCTGACGCCTGTGATCGTCGAGAAGAGCAGCGCCCTCGGAGGTCACGTGGCCCGGTGGAACTGTCTGTTCCCGGACATGACTCCGGCCCGGAAAGTGCTCTCATCCTACGAAAACGACCTCAAGGACGTGGAAGTTCTCCTTGAAACTGAAATAGCATCCATAAACCGCCTGCAGAAAGGTTATTCCGTTGTGCTGAGCAATGGCTGTGCAATGCCATGCAAGGCAGTCATCTTTGCCACCGGCTTCAAGCTTTTCGATGCCGGAAAGAAGGAGGAATACGGTTACGGCATCTATGATCATGTGATTACCAACCGGGACCTTGAAGCATGGTTCAACACCGGTAGCGACGAGCGGGTGCCGGAAAAGCCATCCGCCATAGGATTCGTACACTGCGTAGGCTCCCGCGACGTCAAGGCCGGCAACACCCAGTGCTCCAAGGTCTGCTGCATCACCGCAATCAAGCAGGCCATCGAACTGAAGGAGAAGTTCCCGGCAGCTGAGATTTATTGCTTCTATATGGACCTCCGCCTCTTCGGCAAAAAATACGAGGATTTCTATATCAACGCCCAGCGCGACTACGGCATCCACTTCATCCGCGGGCGCGTTTCCGAAGTGTCCGAGACCATCGACGGGCGCGTTCTGGTAAAGGCTGAGGACACCCTCGTCGGCAAACCGGTGAAGGTCCGGCTGGACCTGCTGGTGCTGATGGCCGGCATAGTCTGCAATAAGGAAAACCAGGGCCTGCTGCGTGCCGTTCAGCTTCCGGTGGATGACGACGGATTCTTCCGCAGCCGGGACAATATCGCCTCAATCACCCAGTCCGACCGTGACGGAATCTTCTTCGCAGGCACCTGCACCGGCCCCAAGACCATCCCCGAGACCATCGCAGAGGCTCGCAGTGCGGCGCTGAACGTGTATAACTATCTAAAGGATCTCGGATAATGGATTTCGGTTTCAGCCTCAGTCCCAGTTCTGCAATAGAGCTCGACAAACTGGACGTCTCGCTATACGGGAAACTATGCCGCATTGAGCCGACGGCTGCCACATGCATGGCATGCGGAAGCTGCAGCGCCACCTGCACGGCGGCAGGATACTCCGGCATGAGTGTGCGCAAACTCCTGCTGGACCTCCAGCGCGGCCGCAGCCATGAAGTGGAAAAAATGCTGTCGCACTGCATGCTCTGCGGCAAATGCACCATGGTATGCCCCCGCGGTATCAATACCCGTCGCATCGTACTTACGGTGTGCCGGCTTTACGACAATGTGGAGGGAGGGTTATGAGAGACCGTTTTGCATCCGGCTTCGATCCTTTCGTAATTCCCTTTGTGGTAGGGATGTTTTTCGTACTCGGCTACTGCCTGTACGGATTCATACGCATACTTGTGCAGCTGCCGCGCGAAGACAGGCGCCGTTTCCTGCTCTCGCTGGTAACGCCTGCCACCGCCTGGAAAAACATCAAGGATATCTTCCTTAACTGCCTGCTGCACGTTAAGTTATGGAAGCGTAACAGATTGCTCGGGTACATGCATTCCAGCATCGCTTTCGGCTGGTTCATGCTGATAGTGCTGGGGCATCTCGAAGTGATGCTGTTCCTGCCGCACCGCATCCGTCTTTTCTATTATCCGATTTTCTTTAATTTCTTCGTCGCGAAAGGGGACAGTACCATACAGGGGGCGGTGTTGTTCTTTCTGATGGACTTTTTCCTCCTTCTCGTTCTCAGCGGGATAGTGCTTGCCATGATAAAGCGTATTCGGTCCCGCTGGTTCGGAATGCGCCGTACTACCCGTGCCAGCCTGCTCGATACCATAGGACTCTATTCCCTTTGGGCGATTTTCCCGCTGCGGCTGCTCAGCGAGAGTTTCACTGCCCATATCAGCGGGGGAAGTTTCCTCACCATCCCGATGAACTGGATATTCCGCCAGTTTTTCGGCAATGAACTGAACTATATGCCCACGTGGTGGGCTTATTCGATAGTGTTGTGCGTTTTCATGTGCGTACTTCCGTTCACCCGTTACATGCATATTCCTTCAGAAATGCTGTTGATTCCGCTGCGCAACGCAGGCCTGCACATACTTCATCCCCGCAAGGGTTATGCCCGCGTGCAGTTCTTCTCCTGCCCCGGCTGCGGCGTCTGCATAGATGCGTGCCCGATGAGCGTGAGAAAGGAAAACCTGAAGGACTGCACGGTGTACCTGAACCGCCAGCTCCGGAGGGGGAATGAGAAGCGCATAGAGGAAATCAGCGACAAATGCCTGATGTGCGGGAAATGCAGCCGTGTTTGCCAGGTGGAGGTGGACGGTCCACAGATGCGTCTGGCGCAGAGGGCGATGCGCTCTTACGGCATCAATCAGCATTATACCGGAGTGTCGGCGGAAGAACACCTGAAACGCATCGGAAGCGGCAAGGTCCTGTATTTCGCTGGGTGCATGACGCATCTTACTCCGGGAATCCGCAAGGCAGTCGGGTCGGTGCTCGACAGGGCGGGCGTTTCCTGGACCATGATGGATCCGGAAGGAGGCCTTTGCTGCGGCAGGCCTATGCTGCTTGCCGGCCGTCGGGAGCAGGCCCGCGAAATGGCCCGTATCAACCGTGAGATAATCAGGGGCTCAGGCTGCGACATACTGTTGCTCAGCTGCCCGATATGCTATAAGATATTCAAGGAAAAATACGGTCTGTCAGGGATTTACGTGGTCCATCACAGCGTTTTCTTCGATGAACTCATCCATTCACAAAGGCTGCATGTTACAAAGGACGAAGCATTGAAGCTGGTGTACCACGACCCTTGCGAGCTCGGGCGCGGCTGCGGCATCTACGAACCGCCGCGTTCGGCCCTTTCAAAGGTCGGCACTCTCCTTGAGGCGGCAAAGAACCGCGAAGAAAGCGTCTGCTGCGGAGGATCGCTCGGAAGCCTGTCTTTGAATTATGAAAAGCGGCGCGACATTACCATGAACTCCCTTGATAATCTTACCGTGGACGGGCCTGATGCCATAGTGACGGCCTGTCCCCTCTGCCAGAGTACTTTCAGCAAGTACTCCGATATTCCCGTAAAGGATATTGCCCAGATTCTGGACGAAGCCTAATCCTGAATTCTGCAGGACCCTATTGCAGGGCTGCGATTGCATCCGCGCCAAGTTCACTCTTGGTGCGGATGTGTTTTAATACGGACTGTACGAAGGGATTGGATTCGAAATCGCCTCGCACCTGTTCGAAATCGCTCTCCTTCTGCTCGCGGTCTCCGTCGGCTCCGAAACCGGTCTTTGCGGCAAGGTTGAATTCTTTCCTGGCGTCTTCATAGACCATTTTATCCAGGCCTACCACGGCGTTTTGCCATATTTCTACAAGACGGACTGCATCCGCCTTCGTCATCTTGGAAGGATTGACTCCGTACAACTGCTGGATGTGCTGGAAGGCCCAGGTCCATTCATAGCTGTAGTAGTTGTCAGCCATGGTCTTGAAGGCTTCCCTGATGGCCTTGAGAGAAGAAATATCTCCGCGTTCTATGCTGTTCATCAGGGCGTTTATCTCGCTCTTTGGAGCGATGAGTCCGGCAATGTCGACCCACTCTCCCGAACCGGCAGGGGTGTCGGGACGCAGGCGGGCCTGGAGTTGAGCCTCGCTGAGGTGGCTGAAACTGCCGTCTTTCTCCTGCAGCCTGGAAATCAGCGAGTTGCCCATGAACTTGTCAATGGCGGTGCGGTAGAGTTCCATGCCGCGCTTGAGCGAAGAATTGGTGATTTTTACGCTGTGGAAAGAGTAAACGTCAGAGAGTTCTCCGCTTGCGTATTTGAGGTTCTCCAGTGTCTGAAGGCCCTTTATCATCTTCTGGATGGTGAAAGGGGAGAGCAGGTTGTAGTTGACGAAGTCGTCCTTTTCTCTGCCGGTGCGTCCGTCGCGTTTGGGCCATTTGCGTGCGTCGCGGATGGTACCTACGCTGCGGAGGTTCACTCCCGGTGCCAGATAGGATGTCTCTCCCTTTTCGATAAGGTATGAGAAGGGAAGGTTTGTCGTATCGGAGTGGGTGACGTGCCTGCCCATTACAAGGGAGAACGCCCCCACGCGTGCGGGCCATAGTATGTATGAGTCAGAGGATGTCTTCGCACCGCGTTCGAGGGTGCCCTGATGGATGGGACCCAGTTTGTACATGTGGTTGCTCTGGTTGCTGCCGGAGCCAGCGTTCATGAATGAGAACATGCCCGCGATGAGAAGGGTGCTCTTGTGGTGCGTCACGGTGTAGGGGCCGGCAAAGATTGCGCAGGCCTCTCCGTTCTCTCCCTGGCAGTTGCAGAAGAAGAGGGAATCGCTGGCGGAATACGCGTGCCCGAAGCGGCAAGCCTGCCCCACGAAGCATCGGGTAAGCATGGAACCGCCGTCGATCACGCTGTTGCCGGAGATTATGAAATCTTCGCAGATGACACTCTGCCCGATGGTAACGGGTGCATCCTCCGTACTGTTGACCGATCCGTTCGAGAGCAGGACCGCTCCGTTGACAATCGCGGACTCCCCGATGCGGACGTTCCGTATTTCGGAGCATCTGGTGATGCGGCTGCCGTTGCCGATGCGACCCCGGCCGGAGCGGACGGAATCCACATACCCGTCTATTATGGAATTCATCTTTTCGACGAAGACGGGACGGTGCCGGTACATGGCAATCATGTAGGCTTCGTGGGCGGACAGACCGTCGTGTATGGTAACTTCGCGGCCGCCGGTTTCGTTCAGTACGGATACTTTCACTCCGTTGCCGAAGCTGCTCTCGCCATCGGTCACAATCGTGTCCACATTGTCGATCAGGACGCCGTCGCCTATGTCATAGCCTGCTATGTGGCCGCGTACCGAACGTATGCAGCATCCGTTGCCCACACTGACGTTGTGAAGCGTGGCGTCGCAGATGCCGGAGTGCCTCTCCAGCCCGCCGGGAAGGGAAAAACTGCCTTCGGTGCTTCCAAGACGTATGTTACCGCTGAAAGCGGTGCGGAAGATATGTCCGGTGCTGAAGCCTTCGGAAACCTGGATAAGGGTCCAGTCTTCTGCGCTGCATCCCTGGCTTTTCAGGGTGCTGATTTCTTCGGGGGAGAGTTTTCTGTATTCCATGTCAGGATTATTCTACGGTTACACTTTTTGCAAGATTCCTGGGCTGGTCGACATCCAGTCCCTTGGCCACAGCTATATGGTATGCAAGCAACTGAAGCGGTATTACGGACACCAGCGGGCACAGGAAATTGGCGGTGGCGGGTACTTCGATGACGTGCTCCGCAATTTCCCTGACGACTGTGTCGCCTTCGCTCACTATTGCAAGAACCTTCCCCTTCCGGGCGACGACTTCCTGCATGTTGCTGAGTATTTTTTCGTAAAGATTATGATGGGTGGCGAGGAAAACTACCGGCATGTCTTCGTCAACCAGGGCGATAGGGCCGTGCTTCATTTCCGCGGCCGGATAGCCTTCGGCATGTATATAGCTGATTTCCTTGAGTTTGAGGGCGCCTTCGAGGGCTACCGGGTAATTCATACCCCTGCCGAGATAGAGGAAATTTTTCTTGTCGACGTATCCCTGCGCCAGGGCTTTTATCTCGTCGTTCTTTTCAAGTATCCTGCTGATTTTGTCCGGAATTGCTTCCAGCTCGTTCATGGCCTGCAGATAGGCGTCTTCGGTGAGAGTGCCCTTTTCCCGTCCTATTGCAAGGGCCAGCATGGTGAGCACCGTGGTCTGGCCGGTAAATGCCTTTGTGCTGGCGACTCCGATTTCAGGCCCCACGTGGATGTAGGTTCCGGTATCGGTTGCGCGTGCGATGCTGCTGCCTACGGCGTTGACTATGCCGAAAACCATCGCCCCGCGTTCAGAAGCCATCTGCACGGCCGAAAGGGTATCCGCCGTTTCACCGCTCTGTGAGATTGCGAAAACCACGTCTCCGGGCCCCACGACCGGGTCGCTGTAGCGGAATTCGCTGGCATAGGCGACTTCCACGGGGATGCGGCAGAACTGCTCGATCAACTGCTTGCCTATCAGCGCCGCATGCCATGAGGTTCCGCAACTCACCATCAGATAGCGTTTGGCATTGATGAGTTCTTCCCGGTGCTCTGTGACGGCACTGAGGATAATGCGATGATGGGCGGGAAGAAGACGCCCGCGCATGCAGTCGCGGAGCACCGCCGGCTGGTCGAAGATTTCCTTCAGCATGAAGTGAGGAAAGCCTCCCTTGTCGAGCATAGTCACGTCTAGGTCGATTTCCTTTGCATGCACGTCCAGCGTATCTGCATTCAGGTTCGTAATAAGAGGAGATTCTCCCCGGCGGCAGGTAGCCACCTCTTCATCGTTCAGATAAATGACTTTGTTGGTGTAGCCGGCGATAGGGGAGGCGTCGCTCGCAATGAAGAATTCGCAATTGTCTTCACCGAGACCTATTGCAAGCGGGCTGCTCTTCCTTGCAGCCACCACTGTCCCGGGCTCCTTGCGGTCTATGACGGCTATCGCATAGGCTCCAATTACTTTCTTGAGTGCGGAACGCACTGCGCTGGCAAGATCCGCACCATGCTTCTTCTGGGTATATTCAATCAGTTGGAGAAGTACCTCCGTATCGGTTTCGCTCCGGAAAGTGAAACCTTTGTCCTTGAGCTGGTCGCGGAGTCCGGACGCATTTTCAATGATGCCGTTATGCACCATGGTCAGGTCTCCGCTCTGCGAGATATGGGGATGGGCGTTCACCTCGTTGGGTGCCCCGTGTGTGGCCCAGCGTGTGTGGGCGATGCCTATCGATCCGGAACAGTCATGTCCCTGTGCGGCCTGTTCCAGATTCGACACTTTGCCTACGGCTTTGTAGATGTTCAGTTTCCCGGAATCGGAGAGTACGGCCACGCCGGCTGAGTCGTATCCGCGGTATTCGAGCCTGTGCAGGCCCCTTATCAGAATGGGATAAGCTTCGCGATATCCCAGATAGGCTACAATTCCACACATATTAAAACGGTACGTTTTGCAAAAACGTACAAATATAACTAAAAAAACGCGAAGGATTTAACTGCCAAAGCCGTCTGTGAGTATGGCCTGCTGCTGCTCTTCCGGCAGAGCCTTGATGAGCGAACGCATGTAGTTCTTCGGGAACTCGCTCAGTTTGAGGAGGATAAGCCCGTCGAGACTGTCGTTGAACAGTGGATCCACATTGAAACAGATCAGCTTAGCATTATAACTGAAATACTTTTTGACAAGAACGGGAATCCTGTATTTTCCGTCAGAAATCGTAAGTATCAGCCTGTCGAGTTCATCCACGTTCTCGATGCCTTCGAGGAGAACGTCGGGGTTCACCGCAAGATAATTCGGCTTGAAAGGATGCGTGGGACTTGCCACTCTGCGGACTTGTCCGTTGCTCTGCGTAGTCTCTATGTAATGGACCATCAGGCTCTTATAGAAATCCGGGATGGCATTGCTGATGCTGACGGGTCCCAGGAAATATCTGGCATTGCTGAATTTTGTAGTGGAAGCCGAAACCCCGGTCAGGAGAAGCTTGAGTGCAAGAACTTCCCTCTGATACTTCTGTGCAACGAAGGATCGTCCGAGTTCCAGGCATTGCGACATCAGTTCCTCGTTTCCTTCCGAATAACGGAAAAGGGTGGATGTGTAGAACCCGCTGATACCCTCGTGGTTCTTTATAAGTTCGGAACCCACTCCAATCCTGTATGCACCGACTATTTCCTCATTCGGGATGCTCCACAAAATAAGATGGTGGAAATATGGATCGAATTCGTCTGTGTCTATCGCCTTGCCGGTGCCTTCCCCGACCGCGCGGAACGTTTCTTCGCGGAGCCTCGCAAGTTCGTACATCGCGTTCGGGATGCCGTCCACCGTGGTAAGGTAACAACGGTAGTCGCCCACCTCGAAGAGTATCCTGTCGCTGATGGAGGCCATTTCCCCGCGTACCACGGCAGGATCCACAGGGGCTGCAAGATCTTCGCTAATCTCAACTGCCGGTTCGGCGGTAAACTGCTCAAGACATTCTGCCTCAAGGGCATAAGTGCGGTTGCGGAGATATGCACCAAGGTCGTTCCCGCTATGCTTCTGTATTTCTTCGGGAGAAATCGGATGGCCGATGCGCACTTTCACGCGTGTGCCCTGCTTGTTCAGCAGTTCATGGATGAGGCGGATGGTGCGGAGCCTGGGATGAATCTTTCCGAGGAAGTGGAAAAACCTGGAGTTCGTCCCTTCGAAATAGATGGGAATCACCGGGAATCCGGATTTCCTGATGATCTTGATTACATTGTGCGCCCAGGGTTTGTCTTCGATGACCTTCTTTTCGCCAACGGCGGTGCGGTTGCGCTTTTTCTGATAGGTGGCCACTTCGCCGGCGGGGAAGAACCCCAGGGCGCCGCCGTCCTGTATATGCCGCAGGGCCATCTTTATGCCCTTGTAACTCCTGGTGCTGCCGCCTTTGCTAAGGTTGTCCACCGGCATGAAACTGTCGCGCAGGCCGGGGATGAGGGCGAGGACGAAGGTGGTAAGTATTTTGTAATCAGGACGTCTGCTTCCGATGACAGAACTGAGTATCAATCCGTCTATACTGCCGAAATGATGATTTGATACGGTGATGAAGCCTCCTTCTTCGGGAATGCGGCTCAACTGCTCCGGAAGGACCTCGTATGTAACCCCGACTTCTTCAAGCACCTTTTCGGAAAACTCCGGACCTTCGTAGTCCTTGAATTTTTCCTGCATGGCGTTGATTTTGTCGATTTCGAGGAGCCGGTGGATGCGGCGGGTAACAAAGCGCCCGACAGCTCCTTTGAGCTTCAGGGCTTTCTGCAGGTCGGCTTCAGATACTACGTAGTTCTGTTTCTCCATAAATATTATATGGTAAAACGGTAGTTGTGGGACCTGGCAGATTCGAACTGCCGACCTCTTGCGTGTGAAGCAAGCGCTCTGAACCGACTGAGCTAAGGTCCCTTCTGCTTACGAGATGCAAATATAAGACAATATTTTGAAATAATGAAAAGAAATTCCTATATTTGCAGTCCCTTGGTGCGATGGCCGAGCGGTTAGGCACAGGTCTGCAAAACCTGGTACAGCGGTTCGATTCCGCTTCGCACCTCCGAAAAAAGAGAGCTCTCAAGGCTCTCTTTTTTCGGAGGTACAGGCACCGTTTTATCAGGGTTTTTGCCCGGATTCTTAAAAATTTTCAAAAATTTTTTAAAAAATATTTGGAAAGTAAAAAATAGTTACTATCTTTGTATCGGGTTGAGTAAGCGGTCGATCTGATCCTTCAGCCTATTGGTTATTAGTTTTAGTGTTATTAATTATGTGGTTAGATGAGTTGTTGCCCGTGAGGGTCACAGCTCATTTTTTTTATGTATCTTCGCATCGTAAAAGAAAAATGAGTTATGGACGGTAACAAAGAAAAGCAGGTAAACCTTAATCTTGATCCCCAGATTGCAGGCGGATCTTATTCCAATCTCGCCATTATTTCCCACTCGCGCAGCGAATTCATTATCGATTTCGCAAGCTCGCTTCCCGGAATGCCGGGCCCGAAGATCAACAACCGCATCGTAATGAGCCCCGAGCACACAAAGAGGCTTCTTAATGCGCTGATAGAGAACGTGGGGAAGTATGAGGCCCAGTTCGGTCCCATTCTGCTCGAAGGTGCAGCCAAGGGGGCTACGTTCAACCTTGCCGACATGATTCCCGGCGGGAATACGAAATCGTAATGACAAATAACTGGAAAGCCGTCAAAGCCGTTACGATGGATGTGGACGGCGTACTTACCGATGGCGGTCTTGTGGCCTTCGACAGCCATGAAATGGTCCGCGTTTTCAATGCCAAGGACAGTTTCTCAATGCGTGTCGCAGTCCTTAAAGGCCTCCATGTCGGAATCATTTCCGGAGGAAATACGGAAGGCGTACGGAACCGTCTGGCAACGTCCGGCGTTGCCGCGGAAGATATTTATCTTGGCTGCCGGGGCAAAATGAAGGATTTCCTGGCATTCTGCTCAAAACATGGCCTGGAACCCTCGGAAGTCCTTTATATCGGCGATGACGTGCCAGACGTGCCGGTGCTGAAAGCCGCCGGGATAGGAGCGGTTCCCTCCGATGCGTCTGCCGATGCCAGGGCGGCCGCCGACTATGTATGCAGCGTGCCCGGAGGTCGCGGGTGCGTGCGTGAGGTGATAGAGAACGTGCTTCGCGCCCAGAGAAAATGGCGTTTCGAAGACAACGACTACGAAAAGATTTTCTAAGGATATGGATCTGAAGGGAAAGAAGGTGATTCTTGCAAGCAACTCACCGCGGCGAAGGGAGCTTCTTGCCGGGCTAGAGGTTGATTTCGTGGTGGATACGCAGAATAACTTCGAGGAAAGTTTCAGCCCTGATACACCCCATAGTGAAGTGCCTGCGCTAATGTCTGAAGGGAAATCCCGCGGGTTCCACCGTCCGCTGGACAAAGATGAAATCCTCATCACTTCCGATACGATGGTGTTGCTGGACGGCCTGATTATGGGCAAGCCTCACTCCCGCGAGGATGCTGTGGCAATGTTGAAAGCCCTCTCCGGACGTACCCATGAAGTGATTACCGCCGTTACCGTAAGGGATGCCGCCCATATCGAGACGGTCACCGATTCCACCCTCGTACGCTTCCGCACCCTTCGTGAAGAAGAAATATACTTTTATATCGACAATTACCGTCCTTTCGACAAAGCTGGAGGCTACGGAATACAGGAATGGATAGGTTATGCCGCCATTACCGGTATAGACGGTTCTTTTTACAATGTGATGGGATTCCCCGTACATAAAGTTTACGAGGAATTGATTAAATTTGCAGATTATGGAACTGAACGCTAAATACAACCCCGCGGAAGTGGAGGACAAGTGGTATTCTTACTGGATCAAAAACCGCTGCTTCCACTCCGAACCCGACAACCGTGAACCGTATACTATCGTGATTCCGCCGCCGAACGTGACCGGAATCCTTCATATGGGCCATGTTCTCAACAACACGCTCAACGACGTGCTCATCCGCAAGGCGCGCATGGATGGCAGGAATGCCTGCTGGGTTCCCGGTACGGACCACGCTTCCATCGCTACCGAAAGCAAGGTGGTGGCAAAGTTGAAGGGGATGGGGATATCGAAAGAGGATATCACCCGCGAAGAGTTCCTGAAATACGCTTGGGAGTGGAAGGAGGAGCACGGCGGCATCATCCTGCAGCAACTGCGCAAGCTCGGCGCATCCTGCGACTGGGACCGCACCAGATTCACCATGGATCCCGACCTGTCCAGGGCCGTCATCAACACCTTCGTGTACTTTTATAAGAAAGGATGGATATACAAGGGCGTACGGATGGTCAACTGGGATCCAGAGGCCCTGACTGCCGTCAGCGACGACGAAGTAGTGCACAAGGACACCCAAAGCCACTTCTACCATCTGAAATACTACATCTCCGACGGTGCAGGCAAACCCACGGACAAGTACCTTGTGATTGCCACCACCCGTCCTGAGACCATTATGGCCGATGCCGCCATATGCGTGAATCCCAAGGACGAGCGCCATTTCTGGCTGAAGGGCAAAAAGGTGCTTATCCCTTTGATTAACAGGGAGATACCCGTAATCGAAGATGATTATGTGGAGATGGACTTTGGTACCGGCTGTCTCAAGGTGACCCCCGCGCATGACGTACACGACTACGAAATAGGCCTCAGGCACAACCTGCCAGTGCTCGAAATAATCGACGACCACGGCCGTCTTAATGAGAAGGCGCAGATCCTTGTGGGCGAAGACCGTTTCGAAGCCAGAAAGAAGATAGTGAAGATGCTGGAAGAGTCCGGCAATCTCCTCAAGGTTGAAGATTACACTTCGCCCGTGGGCTATTCCGAGCGTACCAACGCCGTAATAGAGCCCAAGCTCAGCGCCCAGTGGTTCCTTAAGATGGAAACCCTGGCGAAAGTGGCTCTGGAAACCGTTGAGAGCGGTCACACCAGGTTCATTCCCGACAAGTACATGAACACCTACCGTCACTGGATGGAGAATGCCCGCGACTGGTGCATTTCCCGCCAGCTCTGGTGGGGACAGCGCATCCCGGCATACTACCTTCCTGACGGCAGTTATGTGGTGGAAGCCACTGCAGAAGAGGCTCTCAAGGCCGCGCAGGCCGTCAATCCTTCCGTCAAGGCAGAGGACCTCAGGCAGGATGAAGACGTTCTGGACACCTGGTTCAGTTCCTGGCTATGGCCGATCAGCGTATTCGATCCCGAAAAACCCGGTCACCCGGACCACAAGCCAAACAGGGACCTCTCCTATTATTATCCAACCAACGACCTTGTAACCGGTCCGGACATCATTTTCTTCTGGGTTGCCAGAATGATTATGGCGGGCGAGGAGTTCATGGGCAGGGAGCCGTTCTCCAATGTGTATTTTACCGGTATCGTGCGTGACAAGCTCGGCCGCAAGATGAGCAAGACTTTGGGCAACAGCCCGGATCCCCTCGACCTTATCGCCAAATACGGCGCAGACGCCGTGCGGATCGGTATGCTGCTATGCTCTTCCGCCGGCAACGACATCTTCTACGACGAGAGCCAGGTGGAGCAGGGACGCAATTTCTGCGGCAAAATCTGGAACGCATGGCGCCTCATAAACGGCTGGAGCGTGGATACCAGGGGCGAACAGCCCAACTCCGCCCTCATGGCCGTAAAATGGTTCGACAACCTGCTCAGCCGCACTATCACCGAGGTGGAGGACCACTACTCCAAGTTCCGCATCTCAGATGCCTTGATGGCCATCTACAAACTGTTCTGGGACGATTTCTGCTGCTGGTATCTCGAGGCAGTGAAGCCGGCCTTCGGAGAAGCCATAGACGGCGCCACCTTCGAAGCTACGGTCGGATTCTTCGACAAACTCATAAAACTCATCCATCCAGTCATGCCTTTCATCACCGAAGAACTGTGGCAGGTCATGGAAGAGAGGAACGCCGGAGAAACCATTATGTTCCAGCGTACCCCTGTCGCAGGGCCCTTCGATGCAGGATTCCTGGCAAGGTTTGCACTGGTGCAGGATGCCATAGTGAATATACGTGCCATCCGTGCGCAGAAGGGGCTGGCTCCAAAGCAGGCCCTGGATCTTTATATCGCGGACGATTCCCTATCCGAGCTTGCTCCCGTGCTGGAAAAGCTTGGCAACGTGAGGGTTAAGTCCGGTGTCGCAGAAGGCGCCGCGGCTTCCTTCATCGTGGGAACCGTACAGATGAGCGTGCCTCTCGCCGAGTTTGTGAACGTAGATGAAGAAAAGAATAAGTTGCAGGCGGACCTGGCTTACCAGAAGAAGTTCCTGGAAGGCGTGCGCCGCAAACTCTCCAATGAGGCGTTCGTATCCCATGCTCCCGAAGCGGTAATCGCGGTAGAGCGCAAGAAGGAAGCGGATGCTCTGCAGCGTATCGAGGCCCTGGAGAACTCTCTCAAAGCCCTCGGCTTATGATACGTTTCGAAACCAGTTTCCCGGTACGCTATTATGAGGCGGACCCCATGGGAATAGTGCATCACAGCAACTACCTGCGCTATTTCGAGTGCGCCCGCGACGAAATGATCGCCTCGTGGGGATACGGAATAGAAAAGTGCCAGGAAGACGGTATCGTTTTTCCTGTTTCAAGTATCCAAATCAAGTATCATGCGCCCGCAAAGATAGGCGATACGCTCCGTGTGGTGGCCGAAATAGACGGTGTTCCCATGGCGAAACTCGTTGTAAAACAGGCGGTTTACAATCAGGATGGCGTTCTGTGTGCAGACGGGGTCGTGACTCTCGGATTCCTGAATTCCAAAACCGGACGGATAATGCCCTGCCCGGAGGCTTTCCGCAAACTGATGGAGAAATATGACAAATGATCTCCATCAACAATTTGACCGTTAATTTCGGCAGCTGGTCTCTCTTCGACCGCATCAACTTCCATATCAGCGAAACCGACAAGATAGGTCTTGTGGGCAAGAACGGTGCGGGCAAGAGTACATTGATGAAGATAATCTGCGGGGAGATAAATCCTACTTCAGGCAGCGTGGACAAACCCCAGCGGCTGACCGTAGGGTATCTGCCGCAGATAATGGAACATCACAAGGGGCGCAGCGTGCTGGATGAGGCGATGACAGCCTTCGAACAGAGCAACGAAGCAGAGAGGGAAGTGTCCCGGATAACCAAAGAACTCTCCGAAAGAAACGACTATGAATCAAGGGAATATCTTCTCTTGATTGAACGTCTTAATGAGCTGAATGACCATCTCTCCGTTTATCATTCGGAACCTCCGAAGGTGCAGGCGGAGAAGACCCTCCGCGGACTGGGATTCCTGCCGGATGAGCTGGTTCGCCCGACCGAAACCTTCAGCCAGGGTTGGAACATGCGCATAGAGCTTGCGAAGATTCTCCTCCAGCACCCGGATCTGCTTCTCCTCGACGAGCCTACCAACCATCTGGATATCGAGTCCATAGAATGGCTGGAAGGCTACCTTAAGGAATACAAGGGCGCAGTTATGCTGGTTTCACACGACCGGAAATTCCTTGATACCGTTACCACACGCACGGTGGAACTGATGCTGGGCAGCCTTTACGACTATAAGGTCCCATATACCCAATATACACAGTTGCGGGCGGAGCGCATAGCGCAGCAGACAGCCGCCTATGAGAACCAGCAGCGGATGATAGAGAAGACGGAGGATTTCATACGCGCCTTCCGCTACAAGCCTACGAAATCCAATCAGGTGCAGAGCCGTATCAAGGCTCTTGAAAAGCTGGAGAGGATAGAGATAGACGAAACCGACAATGCGACCCTTACGGTCAAATTTCCGCCTGCGCCGCGATCCGGAGACGTTGTATATAAATGTTCCGACCTTACCGTAGGATATCCGCAGAAAGTGGTTTTCCGTAATGCCGCCATAGAAATCAAGAGGGGAGAGAAGGTCGCATTCGTAGGGCGGAACGGCGAGGGTAAAACCACGATGATGCGGGTGATAGTGGGGGAGTTGGCTCCTTTTTCGGGTGAATCCCGCCTCGGGCACAACGTTGATTATGGATATTTCGCCCAGAATCAGGAGGATGTGCTCGACAAGAGGGACACCGTATTCAGTACTCTCGACCGCATAGCAGTGGGGGAGATACGCACAAAGTTGCGTGATATACTCGCGCAGTTCCTCTTCCGCGGAGAGGATATAGACAAGCGCGTTTCGGTGCTCAGCGGTGGCGAACGTGCCCGTCTGGGCATGGCCAAACTGATGCTTCAGAGCCACAACCTGCTTGCTCTTGACGAACCCACAAACCATATGGACATCAAGTCCAAGGATATACTGAAGCAGGCCTTGAAGGCCTTTGATGGCACTCTGGTGATTGTTTCGCACGACCGTGACTTCCTTGAAGGGCTGGTGGACAAGGTCTACGAGTTCCGCGACGGCCACGTACGAGAATTTCTTGGCGGAGTTGCGGATTTCCTGGCCAAACGTCGCCTGGAGTCCCTGCAGGAACTGGAACGGAATTCAGATAGTCCTGAACGGACTGTTGATGGCAACGGCAGCGGGAGAAATGATTCTGCAGCCATAGCCTCCCGTGGCTGTAACGGGAGGGGCCCGCTTGCGGGAGGGGTCCGGCCTGCCGGACAGGCGGAAGAATCATTTACTCCCGCTGTCGTGCAGGGTGGAATGTCATATGAACAGTTGCGGGCCAGAAGCAAAGAAGAAAAGAAGCGTAAGAACAGGATTGATTTCCTTGAAAAGGAGATAGCCAAGCATGAAGGACGCCTGAAAGAAATAGAGGCGGTTCTTGCCGCCCCCGGGGAAGGTGACGACATCCTCGAACTTACCAGGGAGTATCTAGAATGCAAGAGGGAACTTGATGCCAGGACTGACGAATGGGGTGAACTTATAGATTAGATAAAGATATGTATATACTTGATGCTCATTGTGATGCCCCTATGTGGATGATTCGCGGAAGGGACTTCGGCAAAGACAATCCGGGAGTTCAGGTGGATTTCCCCAAGATGCACCGCGCCGGAATAGGCGGATCATTCTTCGCGCTGTACGTTCCGGCATACATGAACAATCGGGACGCTGCGGTTTATGCGAAGTCCATGCTGGATGAGCTTAAGCGCCAGGTTGCGTGCAACAAGTCTTCAGTGGCCTTTGCAACAGATAAAGTATCATTTGAGGTAAACATATCTAAAAGCCTTGTTTCTATCTTTATAGGTATAGAGAACGGAACTCCTCTGCTAGGAGAAAGAGGGATGCTTGAATATTTCTATAGAGAGGGCGTCCGTTATGTGACCCTGTGCCACAGTGCCGACAATGATATATGCGACTCTTGCACCGGAGAGGGGAAATGGGGAGGACTGAGTCCGTTGGGAAAAGAACTTGTAGAAGAGATGAACGCTTTAGGTATGGTAATCGATGTCGCTCACTCTGCCGGCTCCACTGTCCGGGATGTGCTCGGAGTGTCGGCAAAGCCCATCGCCTACACCCACGGATGCTGCTCTTCTCTGTGCTCTCACAAGAGGAATCTTCCGGACGATCTGATACGCGGAATAGCCAGTCGGGGAGGGGTGGTCTGCATGAGTATTTTCCCCAGTTTTCTGACCGACGGGTTCGCCGGTTTTAATGATGATAATCCCGATGGACGGGAGATGCCGGATATGGATCTGGTGGTCGATCACATAGTCCATGCGGTGAATGTCGCGGGCATCGAAGGAGTGGGAATCGGCACCGATTTCGAAGGTATAAACCATACCCCGAAAGGGCTGGAAAACATCGAAAAAATGCCTGTTTTGATGGATGCTCTCAGCCGGAAAGGTTTTTCATCGTCCGATTTGGACAAAATGGCTTCCGAGAACCTTCTGCGCGTGATTTCATCGCAGAAATAAGAATCACTAATAGTGTATAATTGTAAAAGTAACAACTTTGTTATACTAATAAACAAAATTGTTACTTTTATTGTTTTTCAATCAGTTGACTATTTAATGATGTAACGCCTCAGAAAATCGAGTGCGGAGGCTGAAAAGCGCTCGATGTTGCGTTTTCTGTCGCCCTTATACTGGTACTTTTTGCTCACCGTGCCGGCCGGTCCGGCGACTGCGACCCACACAGTTCCAGCCGGTTCGCGTTCATCTCCGAAGGCGTCTGCCCAGCCGGTGGTGGCAAGCGAGAAAGTGCTTCCTGTAATCCGCCTGACACCCTCTGCCATGGCCTCCGCGACGGCGCTGCTCACTATGCCGTTTTGCTTGATGACCGAGGCTTTGACTCCAAGTAATTTTTTCTTGATTTCGGGGGAGTACGAGGTCACTGAACCGAGGAAATAAACCGATGATCCGGACACGCTTGTAATGAGGTGGGCAATCTCTCCGCCGGTGCATGATTCGGCAACGCTCAAGGTGTGGCCTCCGTCCGTGAGGAGACGCCCCACAGCCGCTTCAAGAGTATCGTCCGACAAGGAATACAGATTATCCCCCAGAAGGGGCCTGAGAGCCTCTATACGCTCGTTAACGCGTTTTTCCGAGTCTTTCCCCGCATTGTATACCGAAACGCGCAGACGCACGCCTGTGAGGGGATTCGGGAGATATGCCAGGTGCATGTCTCCCGGCAGGCTGTCTTCCCATGGTGCGATAAGCTTGGAAAGAGCTGACTCTGCAAGGCCATAAGTCATTATAGTTTTATGATATATACTATCTGGCTTAAAATGTTGCTTTATATCATTTATAACATCTGGAAGGGCAGCTTCAGTTTCATACGGGACGCCTGGCATGGCGTAAAGCACTGCAGGATGCCCGAACTTTTCTTCAGGGAAGCGGAATACCATTATGGGAGCAGTGCCCCTGTGGTTGAGTATGACTTCGCAGGTATCTGGAACAAGCGCCTGTTTGAGATTAATGTCCAGCACGTCCAATCCCCTGGCTTTAAGGATGTTATGGACGATGACTTCCTGTTCTTCATTAAGAACGTATCCACTGCTTCCTGAAAGCTCTGCAAGAGCGTCCTTTGTAATGTCGTCCTTCGTGGGGCCGAGCCCTCCTGTGGAAACGACTATATCGCAGCAGGCGAGTTCTTTACTGAGTAAATTGATGATTTCGCTGCGACGGTCGCCAAGGGAAACCATGTGTTCAGTCCTGACTCCTATTTCGCCAAGCGCCCTTGAAATGACGGAAGAATTGGTGTCGACAATCTGTCCGATAAGGATCTCGTCGCCGATCGTGCATATGGATGCTCTGATGTCTTTCATAGTCTCAAATATACCAATTATTCCTTTCCGTTGGTATATTCTTCGAATGTCCCGTCATTAAAAAACACAAGGATTTTATTTATAATCCTTTCTTTTTTAATTGTTTGTTTAGGAATGTCTAAAGTATTACTTTCGATTTGTCTTTCCGAGAATCCGAACAGGTCTCCGTCTTCGCTTTCCGGTGGAACATCGACCTTTGCCGGTTCCTGTGAACCTTTGTACATTCTTCCTTTACCTGTTATGAACCATTCGATGTTCAGGGCAGGGTAGTGCTTGGCCAGATTTTCGATGAATTCAAAGCCCGGCTTGTTTCTTCCTGCCAGAATATGGGAGATACTTGCCCTGGCAACGTTGATGCTGTCTGCAAACTGTGCCTGGCTTAGATTCTCTGCGTTCAAAAACTGCTGAAGTCTGCTATTCATATTTCTAAACAAATTTTTACAAATGTAAGAATAATATTTGTAAATAACAATATTGAAATTTGTAAATGTTAACCATTATTACTTGAGCATCGGCCGGAATTTATATAAAGTGCTACAATAGGTTTTTGTTAGTAAATATCTGATATTTCAAGATATAATATTTATAATATATTGAATAACACTACAACATAACCGGTTTTTTGATGTTTTTGTCAATCGTTAAGCTATTTATATCGTCTAAAACTTAAAGACATATAAAATAACTTCTTGATTATGTGCGATATTATAATAACAATTTTTAACTATAATATTTTCTTATATATCCCGTTGCGGCACGTGTTTATTTTTGTAAAATACATTTGTAAACCACAAAATTTTAACGTATGGATTTAAAAATGTCAATTATTGAGGCGGTATTTTCTTCCGGAAAAATCACTGTTTTCAAAGACCGGATATAATGATTAAATTTGCGGTATGATACCCGATATCAGAATAGAAGACTATAATTACCTTCTTCCGGACGAGCGTATTGCAAAATATCCTCTTCCGCAGCGGGATGCTTCCAAATTGCTTGTCTATAAAGACGGGGTTCCGGTCGAATCTGTCTTCAGTTCGCTGCCCGGATTCCTTCCTGACGGTGCGCTGATGGTTTTCAATGATACGCGCGTCGTGCCGGCAAGGATGCATTTCCGCCGCAGCAGCGGTGCCCGCATAGAGATTTTCTGCCTGGAGCCGGTCGATCCGGCAGAGTACAATACTTCGTTTGCATCTGTGAAATCTTGCCGTTGGAAATGTGTAATCGGCAATTCAAAGCGATGGAAGGATGATTTGCTTTTATATGACTGCCCCGAAGGATCCGCTCTCGCGTCCATGCGGCTTACCGCTTTGCTTGTCTCCCGCGAGGGACAGACAGGAGTGGTCGAATTCCGCTGGGAAGGGGGAGAGCATTTCTCCCGTGTGCTTGAAGAGTGCGGCCAGGTGCCGATCCCACCGTATCTCAACCGCAAGACGGAGGAGATAGACCTTGAACGTTACCAGACCCTTTATGCGCATGTAAGAGGGTCCGTGGCCGCTCCCACGGCAGGGCTGCATTTTACTGAAGCAGTACTTGAGACTATTCGTGCTAAATCCATTGATACTCAAAATGTATGTTTGCATGTTGGTGCCGGAACATTTTTGCCTGTAAAAAGTTCAAACGTGGCTGAACATCCCATGCACAGGGAACCGTTTTCCATCAGTTTGCAGCTCCTTGAAAAACTGCGTGACGCGCGTACTCCGTGCATTGCGGTGGGCACCACATCCGTCCGCACCCTCGAATCACTTTATTATGCCGGTGTTTCCGTCATTGAAAAGGGGGAACCGGAGGATGTCGGCCAGTGGGTGCCCTATGAAAGGGAATATCCGTACAGCACCCGGGAGGCACTTGATGCTATCATCTCTTATCTAAGGGAGCATAATCTCCCGGAATTGAAACTCGGGACCCGCATTATCATCGTTCCCGGCTTCAGGTTCCGCCTGGTGGATATCATGGTCACCAACTTCCATCAGCCGGAAAGCACCCTCATCCTTCTGATTTCCGCTTTTGTGGGCGGAGATTGGAAAACTATTTATAACTTTGCCCTGTCGCACGGCTTCAGGTTCCTCAGTTACGGCGACAGTTCTTTGCTTTTCAGACGTGATTAAGTATGGAAGACCTCGAAAACATACAACCCTACAATGACGAAGAGACGGTTGCCGCGATGCAGAAGCTTGCCCGGCATCCGGCCCTTCCGGTCATAAGCAAGTTCATTTTCCCGGAATTCCCAGTCGGCACTCTCAGGGAGATGCTGATGAATATCAGGGGAGTGGATGATTTCCAGTATTCCGTGGTTTCGAAGGCTGTCAGCGTGGTGGTCGGGCGCTCTTCATCCGGTTTTACATATGACGGAGTCGAGAACCTGCGGAAGATTGACGGCCGGTTCCTTGCCGTATCCAACCACCGCGACATAGTCCTCGATCCGGCACTTACCCAGTGGATGCTGATGCTGAACAACGTGCCCCTCACCGAGATTTGCGTCGGCAGCAACCTGCTTGCCAACGGCGTGGTGGAGGCTTTGCTCCGGTCGAACCGCATGATAACCGTAATCCGAGGCATATCCGCAAGGGAAGTCTACCTTTCCTCGCAGATACTCTCCAAATTCATCCGGTCGGAGATTGCTTCGGGTAAGAGTTCCGTATGGATAGCCCAGCGCGAGGGCCGTACCAAGAACGGACTGGACGTTACCGAGCAGGGGCTGCTTAAAATGTTCGACATGAGCGGTACCGGTGATTTCAAATCGAATTTCAGGGAGCTCAACATCGTGCCTATGTCGATATCCTATGAGTATGAACCCTGCGACCTCCGCAAGGCGAGGGAACTTCTTATAAAGGAAATGACGGGGGAGTATCACAAAAAGAAGAATGAAGATATGCACAGCATCCTCACCGGCATCCGCCAGTGGAAAGGCGGAATCCATCTTTCGGTAGGAAAGCCCCTTACGGAGGAGGAAATAAACCGTGCGTCGTGGTACGACAAGAACTACCGCTATCAGGCAATCCGCCGTATTCTCGACGAGCGCATAATCAGCGCCTACAAGCTCTGGAAGACCAATTACATGGGCTACGACTTGATGACCGGCGGCAGCAAATATTCCGACCGGTACAGCCCGGAAGACCTAAAAAAGTTCAGGGAATATACCGAACATAAGCTTTCCAAAGCGGAAAACAGACTGGACAAGGGGCGGCTCCGCGACATATTCTGGCACATATACGGAAACCCGGTTGTTGCAAAAGAAGAATAATTTTTGTCACGTTTTGCCCATAACTTGCATCTTTTTAGTATATTTGTGAGTTATTGATAAGTCACATTTAATTAAAGACGATATGAAAATTCGCTCATTTGCAGTCATTGCGGCGGCCCTGATGGTCCTCCCGATGAAGATTTCCGCCCAGGAAATCACCGATCCTGTAACGCCTGTCGTTCCTGAAGTGGTGACAACACCTGAAACCACTGTCCAGGAGCAGGAAGAACCTCAAAAGAAAGAAAAGAAGGTCAAGGAGAAGAAGGTCAAGGAACCCAAAGTCAGGGAAGTCAAGGAAAAGAAAGAACCCCATTACGGTTTTCTCAACCACCTTGGAGTCGGCGTAGGCGGCGGAGTGCTTGACGGTGTAAGCGGAATGGTCGGCCTTCCCATCGGTAGCCATCTCCAGATCCGCGGTTCATACTCCATCGGCGTTCCGGACTGGGTTTATCCTCTCCAGTATCAGGTTCCCGATCTCGGAACCTACAAGGTCAGCGGAAAAGACGTTCATTTCGAGAATATCGTATGCCGTGCGGAGATTCCTAACAACGTCAATGCATTTCTCGATCTGTATCTTTCCAAGAGAAGCTCCTTCCACTTTACGGTAGGTATAGGAAATTTCCTTCCCAACAGCACCTCGGAAATCCTTTCCGTAACTGCAGACGTTCATCAGCCCTTGAGGGACGTTTTCGGAGCGGATCAGAAACTTTCCGAGCTTTTTGTTGAACTGAACGATCCCGATGCAACCGATCCTGCCAAGAAGCAGATTCGTCTCAGCACGGACGACGAAGGTATCCTCCGTATCACCGCCGCTGACAAACAGACTTCATACCGTCCGTATTTCGGTATAGGCTGGGGGCGTCTGGCAAGCATCAACAGTTTCATCACCATGACTCTTGACCTCGGAGTACAGAAGGTCAACGGCGTTGAGTTCTACGGTTACAATTATGACGGTGAACGCCAGGTCTTCACTTCCGGGCTTGTCGAGCATAAAGACAAGGTCGAAAACATCCCCGTTATAGGTACGCAGGAAGACCTAGTCGACAAGGCGGCGGCAGGTGAACTGCCTTATCTCAAGGGTTATATGCCGGTAGTCCGTCTCGGATTGAATATCAGGCTCTTCTAATCAGATAATTCGTTAATAATCAATAACAATTATGAAAAAGATCACAAAAATCATGGCAATTGTCGCCGCATTAGGCGCAATTGCATTTGTTTCATGCCGCAATGAAAACGGCACTGAACATGCCAAAGCCGAGGCCAATCTCGGTACAGCTCCCCTTGCTGAACAGGCCGTTCTGTTAGCGTTCGATACACAGGCTCCCTCCAATGACGATCCTGACAACCGTGTCGTCATTCCCGGCGGAGTGGAAGCCTTTGGCGGAGATGCTCCGATTGACGACAACGTCGAGGAAGTCCTTGAAAAAGGTGAATTCTCAAACTCCGGTTATTTCTTCGGAAATACCGTATTCGTAGAAAAGACCAAGGCCGGATCGGTGCCTGAAGGCAGAACGATCGTTGAACCTTATACCTATAAGGACGGCGTTTACGTTATCGAAAACTTCGGAACCATCAAGATTGTCGACAACAAGATCGTGGTTACCCTGATGGTCAAGAAAGATGGCGAAACCAAGCCTGTCACTTATGAAGTCACCCCTGAGGAAGTCAACAAAGCTGCCAACAAGAACGAGGCAGGTTCGATTGCTTTCAATCTCTGCCGCAAGTGGACGGTCGACCGCATCGTGGTTTCCGTCAAGGGCGGAAAGCTCGGGGAAACCGGCGTAGGAATCAAGAAGGACGCCCCCATCAAACTTGATGAAGTTGCAAAGATGCTTGAGGATCAGAAAGTTAATATCCCCAAGAATATCAATCTTTCCGACTACGATATCGTCGACATCAACTTTACCGAGTTCGGCACGTTCAATGTCAACTTCACCAAAGCCGATCCTTTCAAGGGTGTCTTTACGCTTAAGAGCAAGGACTTCGAGTACAAGCTTTCCGGTGGCCAGGGCAACTATCTCATCAACGGTGAAGCAAAAGGAAACGTTGATTTCTACAGCATCGACAACGTCAATTTCTGCCAGTGCAATATCAGCGGCAAGATCGAGAACGGTTCCGACGTTTACACCAGCAGCGTCGAACTTACTCTCAAGGAGTTGAAATAGTTATTGTAATTCCTGTTTTATAGAGGCGGACGCTGCGGTGTCCGCCTTTTTTTGTATCTTCGCACCATGGCTTACAAAACGATTGAACAGTACGACCCTGAAGTGACGGAGAGAATCGCTTCCCATGTAAAGGAGATTCTCGCGCTGATAGGGGAGGACCCTGCCCGTGAAGGGCTTGTAAAGACTCCTGAGCGTGTCGCGAAGGCATTGCAGTTCCTTACCAGGGGGTATGCCGAGTCGGGCGGGGAAATCATTAAATCCGCATTGTTCGAAGAAGGGTACAAGCACATGGTAGTCGTGAAGGACATCGAGTTATATTCCCTCTGTGAGCATCACATGATGCCTTTCATAGGCAAGGCTCACGTGGCATATATCCCTAACGGAAAGATTACCGGACTCAGCAAGATAGGGCGTATCGTAGAGACTTATTCCCGCCGCCTGCAGGTGCAGGAACGGCTTACCGAACAGATCAGGGACTGCATCCAGGATGCGCTGCATCCTCTTGGAGTCGCGGTTGTCATTGAAGCCATGCATACTTGCATGAGCATGAGGGGAGTGCAAAAAGCCAACGCCGTAACTACGACGTCGGCTTTCTCCGGAGTGTTTCTCGCTTCATCGCGTACGCGAAGCGAATTCCTCAGCCTGATAAAATGAGTTTAAAGCCCTTTACGGGCTGTTGGACTATTTATTGATATTGACGTTCAACTGAGGGAAACTGAAATTGATGCCCTTCTTAGGGAGTTGGCTGTACAGGTTCTCATTGATCCAGAAATATACCGGCCAGTAGTCCGAAGCCTTGACCCAGGTGCGGGTTACAAGTTCAATTGTGCTTTCCTTGAAATTCAGCAGTGCTACGAAGGGATCGGCTGCGCCCGGGGTAGAGGAGTCAAGCACTCCGGGGTTGGATTTGATGATTTCGAGTGCTGCTTCCTTGGCTTTTTCGATATCGTTTCCGTAAGCAATGTTGATGTTGATGTCAACACGGCGCAGGTCATTTACGGAAAAGTTGTTGATGGTTCCGCTGGAAAGGGCTCCGTTGGGAATGAAAACGACTCTGTTATCGAGGGTTATGAGTTTGGTGCTGGTGATGTTGATTTCACTGACCGTGCCTATAAACCCCTGAGCCTCAATGAAATCGCCGGCTTTTATGGGTTTGAAGACAAGTAGCATGATACCGCCCGCAAAGTTCTGCACGGTGCCGCTCAGGGCCATGCCTATTGCCATGCCGCCGGCAGCAAGAAGCGCTGCCAGAGAGGTTGTGTTGACGCCCAGCGCTCCAATGGTTATTATAATCAACAGTACCCACAAAGTGATTGAAACAAGGCTCTTTACAAATGATGCCAACGCAACGTCGGATTTCTTCTTTTCAAGCCCTTTTGCAACCAGTTTTGTGATTTTCCTGATAATCCATGCACCGATGACGTATATAACCAGTGCTGCAATGACTTTAAGCCCGAACTGCAGCGCATGCTGGCCAAGATTCTGCAGCAGCACATTGGGCTCGGTGTTTTTGATAGCCGCCAGGGTTTCGGCGGTCTTTGCATGAATGGAATCAGCCGTGAACTTTTCGACAGCTGCTTCCGCCTGTAAAAGATTGATTAACATAGGATAGGGTATTGTAATTGTATATTTAACTTAACATAATATAAATTGTGTAACAAATGAAAGTGTAATCATGGTTTGGTTTCAGCGGCCCGGCTCCTGTTGACCATAATTACTCCTCCGACAATCAGGACCGTGGAAATTATTTTCTTCCAGCCCAGCGTGTCAAGTCCTGTCCAGATACTGACCGCTGCGGCGATTACTGGCTGAAGATAAGTGTACATGCTGACAACGGTCGGCCGCAGCTGTTTCTGGCCTATCGGCAGGGTGAAATATGCTACGAAAGTCGCGAAAAATATCAGATATCCTATTTCCCACAGCACATTCCCCGGAATTGCCCTGAAGTCTGTGGAAATCAGCCCTTTGGCAGAAAAAGGCAAAGACAGTACCAGAGAAAACAGGAATACCCACTTCATGAATGTAACAACGCTGTACCGGCTTATCAGAGGACGGAAAAGCCCCAGATAGAACGCGAAGCTTAAACCATTGAGTAACAATAAGATAGCTCCTGTGGGGGTGGTTGTGGAGGCTCCTCCTGAGTGTACAGAATTGAATATCAGGCAGATAACACCTGCGAAACTAAGGGCGACTCCCCCTGCTTTTTTGAACGTAATGGGTTCCTTGACAAAAAAGAAGGCAAAGAACATGGTGAAAATCGGGCTGAGAGTACCCAGGACGGCCGTATCGATGGATGTGGCCATGGTTATGGCCGTAAGAAAAGTCATCTGCGGGATGAACATTCCTGCCACTGCGGCCGCCGCAATCTTCCATAAATCCCCTGCCCCGACCTTTTCCCTGGGCAGAAACAGCGAAATAAGCCAGAAAAGGAGCGCTGCACCGGCGGCCCTCAGGGTGAACAGCACAATCGGCGGAATAGATGCCGAATTTGCCATATCCTTGCATATGACGATATTCAACCCGAAAATAATGTATGTCGTGGCAACACCCAGATGCCCTGCCAGCCTGTTCTTCACCATAGCAGGAGAATAATGATCTTATCTGTAAATATACGGATAAAATTAGTAATTTTGTACTCCTATGTCACGCAAAAAAGTAGATATGCTGTTGGAGGACGTTACCATCGAAGCGGTGGCGGCGGAGGGTAAGGCTATAGCGCACAGCCCTGAGGGGCAGGTGGTGTTCGTGCCCTTTGCGGTGCCGGGAGACGTGGTGGATATCCGTGTTCTAAAAAAGAAAAAAAACTACCTCGAAGGCGTCATCAGTGCCATTAAGCAGCCTTCGAAGGACCGTCTGGAACCATTCTGCAGGCATTTCGGGGTTTGCGGGGGATGCAAATGGCAGCCCCTCCCCTATCGCCTGCAACTGGAAGCCAAGCGGCAGCAGGTATACGACCAGCTGGTACGGATAGGGCATCTGGATGTTCCGGAGATACTCCCCACCCTTCCTTCGGAGCGGACACAGTTCTATCGGAACAAATTGGAATTCAGTGCATCCGACCGCCGGTGGATACTTCCCGAAGAGGATCCTGAAGGCCTTACTGCGCAACAGCGCTGCGGGCTCGGTTTCCACGTGGGCAAGTTCTTCGACAAAGTTCTGGACCTGGAAGAGTGCCGGCTTCAGCCGGAGCCGTCGAATTCCATACGTCTTTTCATAAAGCGCTATGCCCTGGAGCACGGGATACCCTTTTATAATCTCAGGGAAAACAATGGCGTGCTGCGTACCGTTTTCGTGCGTACCTGCGAATCCGGAGCAGTAATGGTGATTGTCTGCTTCGGGCGCGGGTTCAGCGGACTCAATGCTTTCCTGGATGCCCTGGCAGCGGCATTTCCGCAGATTACGTCCCTTTATTATATTATCAACGCCAAACTCAACGACAGCATTTCCGACCAGTCGCCAGTGCTCTACAAGGGTGAGGATGCCATATATGAAGAGATGGAAGGGCTGCGCTTCAGGATAGGCCCCAAATCTTTTTATCAGACGAATTCCCTTCAGGCTTACAATCTCTATAAGGTAGCGAGGGAGTATGCCGGCCTGACTGGCAGCGAAGTGGTCTACGACCTCTACACTGGCACCGGTACAATCGCCCAGTTCATAAGCCGGAAAGCATCCAGGGTGATAGGAATCGAATATGTGCCGGAGGCCATCGAGGATGCAAAGGCTAATGCCGAAGCGAACGGCATAGACAACTGTTCTTTCTTCGCCGGCGACATGAAAGACGTGCTGACTTCCGCGTTCATCGCAGAACACGGCAGGCCGGATGTGATAATAGTGGATCCTCCGCGTGCAGGGATGCATCCGGATGTGGTCAAGGTCATTTTGGAAGCTGCGCCCCGGCGCATCGTATATGTGAGCTGCAACCCCGCGTCCCAGGCCCGCGACCTTGCGCTTATGGCAGGAAAATACAGGATTGCCGGAGTGCAGCCCGTAGATATGTTCCCGCATACCCAGCATGTCGAGAATGTTTGCAAATTGGAATTAATTCAGTAACTTTGAAGTTGCTATGTTGATTCAGACGGCGTTACTTATTCTGGGGCTCATCCTGGTTGTCGCAGGGGCGGACATTCTTATCGACGGAGCATCTTCCGTAGCCAGGAAAACGGGCATCAGCGAATTCGTGATAGGGCTTATAATCGTGGGCTTCGGCACATCCCTTCCGGAGCTCGTGGTAAGCGTCACAGGCGCCCTGGGAAAGAATTCCGACATCGCAGTGGGAAACATCATCGGCTCCAATGTGTTCAATACCATCTTCGTGCTGGCGGTTTCGGCCCTTTTCGTGCCTGTGGCCATCACACGCCAGAACAGGATGAGGGATATCCCCGTAACCATACTAGTTACGTTCCTTGTAGGCTTCCTCGGGAAATATGGCGGCGGCCTCTCCAGGCTTGAGGGATTGATAATGCTGGCGGTTTTCGCAGTGTATCTTTTCTTCAATTTCAAAACGGATGAAGGTTTGGATGCTCATGCCGAAGTAGGAAAGAAGGAACCCGGGACGGCTTTGGCGGTGCTGATGATAACAGGAGGGCTGGCCGGTCTTATTCTGGGCGGCAGGCTTTTTGTGCATTCGGCGGAATCGATAGCACGCATGGCGGGAGTCAGCGACAAATTCATCGCCATCACCGTGCTGGCCATGGGAACATCCCTTCCGGAGTTTGTCACAAGCATAGTCGCGATAGCCAAGAAACGCAGCCAGTTGGCCCTTGGCAACATCCTCGGTTCCAATGTTTTCAATCTTCTGCTGGTTCTCGGCATCTCTGCCGTGCTGACCCCGACGAGTTTCGAGCGTATCGATATCTGGGACTATGCAGTCCTGATACTGAGCATCGTGCTTGTGTGGACGAGTGTCTACACCGGCAAAAAGAATCTTCTGGACCGTTTCGATGCAGTGCTGATGCTGGCGCTGTTCGCTGCATATATGACCAAAGTTTTCATCGCATTATAAAACAGAACGCAATATGAAATTCCAGGCAACGAAATACAAACTGCTCAACGTGGGCACCGGCCGTATATTCGAAGACCGGGGCTGGATGCTGGCAGATCCCGAAGCCACCTCCCCGTCGCTCGTAAGGGCTGTTTATGAAAACAAGTCATTCACTCCCCGCGACGACCTGGAGGGCATCTACCGCTATGCCGAGTGGATGCCGATCAAGCGCACCCTGCGTCATTCCTGCGCTCCTGTGACCTATCACAGCAAGGGGCTGGGCAAGTTCCTCGGGCTGGACAATCTCTACATCACCTTCTCGGGCTACAACCTGAAAATCGGAGCGAAGTTTCAGACCTGTTCATTCAAGGAGACGGAAGCTTTCAGCGTCTGCGCACGCATGGACAGGAAGGAGAAACGCACACTGGTGGTGCAGTCGGCCGGAAACACTGCCCGCGCCTTTGCGCAGGTATGTTCCGACAACGATATCCCTGTCGTAATCTGCATACCCTTCGACAACCGCCATGACCTCTGGTTCCGCCGCAAGTTGAACCCCTGCGTCAAACTGGTGGCCTCCCCTGCCGGTTCGGATTATTATGATGCCATCGCCCTCGGCGACAAGATATGCCAGGATTCGCGCTATTTCGCCGAAGGAGGCGCGAAGAACGTCGCCCGCCGCGACGGCATGGGCACTACCCTGCTTTCGGCCGTAGAGGCTATCGGTCGCATTCCTGACGCGTATTTCCAGGCAGTCGGGTCCGGTACGGGAGCGATCGCCGCGTGGGAGAACAATCTCCGTCTTATCGAAGACGGCCGGTTCGGCAGCCATAAAATGAAAATCTTCGTAGCCCAGAACAGGCCGTTCACTCTTCTGCATGATTCGTGGAAGGCCGGAAAGAGGGAGCTCGCATCCCTCGACCCTGAAGCGGGCCGCCATCAGGCGGAAACCATACTCGCGAAGGTGCTCAGCAACCGCAAACCTCCCTACAGCCTTGCAGGCGGCCTTTACGATGCTATCCTTGATACCGGAGGGGATTCTTTCACCGCTTGCAACGACGACATCATCTATTGGATACTGCGCTTCCGCAACCTCGAAGGTTATGACATCTTCCCCGCCCCCGCCTGCGCCGTGCATGCCCTTTCAACCGCTATTAAGGAAGGAAAAGTCGGGAAAGAGGACGTCGTGATGCTCAATGTCACCGGCGGCGGGTCCCTTGCCGCCATGGAAAAGGGTTATCATCTGCTCGAACCGGAGCTGGTACTCAGCCCGGAACTCTCTGCAGATGAGATAATTGCCAGAGTGGATTCGCTGTTCTAGAAAACGAGCGAAATACCGAAATCCAGAGCGAAATACAGAGCATTGCTAAGCTTTATGTTTCGCTCTGAGATGTATCCTTCCTCAAGCGGATCCCATACGTCCGGTTCGTCATAGACCACCCTCGCGCCGACATGGAAGTCAAGTGCGGAATGCGAAGTCAGGGAGAATCTGTATCCTGTTCCCAGCTGGTAGCCGCTTATGTTGCGGTAGCGGTCGTTCCGCGTCAGGACCACTTCCCCTTCGGCAAAAACGAAGATTCCGTCATCCCAGGTGCAGTGCGGATAATAAGACAGCCGTCCGACCAGCGGAACCACCCGCCTGTCGTGGTAAATCCCCTGGAATCCGGATGAAACGCGAAGATTGAGTTCCGGAATCAGGTCAAACCCTATTGACGCCAGAACGTAGGCATTGCTGTGATAGGAGTAATCCCAGCCTTTGTCGTCAATCCGGAAGCCTATGTATTCATCCAGATAGTTGAAGTGGTGATAGGCGCAAAAGGTGGACGTATATCCCCATTCCAGGACGGGGTGCAGGTTCTGGATGAAACGTCTGCTTTCCGCCCTTGTAGGCAGGACGGAGAGCATCAGCAGGGCTATTACGGCGATTTTTCTCATCAGAACCTGTACATTAGTTTGATTATGGGATACCAGCTCTGCCTGAGGCCGTTTGAATAGATGCCCACCTGGGTTTTCCCGTTACCCGAATTTGAAATGAAACCGATTTCGGACAGGAAGCCGAATTCTACATCGATGTTCTTTTCAGTCCGCATCTTTACAGCCAGAGAAAGGTCTGCTGCGGTTACAAGGCCGGGCCTTGGTTTTTCGAAGTCGCGGACATATCCGGTACTGAATCCCGGAGCGATGAAGATGTCGTATGTGGAATACTGGCGGTTTATGGTCGCAATCCTGTTGTAATGCAGATAGACAATCTTTATTCCCGGATATGCCGTTTCTCCAAAAGGCATCCTGTAGATGTCGGCATATACGGTGAAAGAGTTGTAGATATCGTCGTTTGCAATATGGTCGACGCTGATGCCGAAGCCTTTGAAGGAATTGAAGAGCCCGGCGGATAAATCACCGGCGCAGGCATCGGGATGCAGTGCCAGCGACAGAATCGCTAAAAGTACTGAAAGTCGGGCTTTCACGGCAGGTTTCGGTTTAGCAACACGAAGTTAGCAAATAAATTGGAAAAGTTTTCAAAAATCCATAAATTCGCAGAGTAAAAGTACTGAAACCTGCTTTGTATATGAGCCTGGAAATTAGAGTCGTCAATCCTTCTGACAAAAAACAGCTTAGACAGTTTGTCCTTTTTCCGGAAAAACTTTACCGCAAGAGTCCGTATTATGTTCCCTGCCTCGTTTTCGACGAGATGGATACGCTTAATCCCGCCACTAATCCTGCTTCAGATTTCTGCGACCAGGAACTCTATATGGCGTATCGTGACGGCGAGCCGGTCGGACGCGTAGCGGCCATCATCAACCGCTGGGCCAACGAGCACTGGAAGCATGACGAAGTGCGCTTCGGGTGGTTCGATTTCATCGACGACAAGGAAGTGTCGGCAGCGCTGATAGCCAAAGTTGAAGAATTCGGCAAGGCTCACGGAATGACGCATATAGTCGGCCCTCTGGGCTATACGGATTTCGATCCGGAGGGAATGCTGGTGGAAGGCTATGACCAGCAGAGCACCATGGCGCTCATTTATAATTATCCGTATTATGTGAAGCATGTCGAAAATCTCGGTTTCAGGAAGGACGCGGACTGGCTGGAATACCGGATTACGGTGCCGGAAAAGCTCCCCGAGAAGTTCGAGAGGGTTGCCGGTATAGTTGCGGAGAAGAACAGTTTCAGGATCCGCCCGGTGACCCGTAAACTCATACGCAAGGAGAATTATGCCACGAAGATATTCTCTCTGATTACGGATACTTACAAGGAGTTGTACGAGTACACGATGCTGCCGGACAATCTGGCGGACAAGTACATAGGCTTTTACCTGAAGGTCCTTGACCTCAGATATATCACTTCCGTCGAGAACGAAAAGGGTGAGATAGTGGCCTTCGGCATCTCCATGCCTTCCCTTGCCGATGCCTTGCAGAAGTCCCGCGGGCGCATCTTCCCGTTTGGCTGGTGGTATCTTCTGAAGGCTCTCTTCATCAAGCACAGCGACGGTGCGGAACTCCTGCTTATGGGAGCCCGTTCCGATGTGCGCAAGAGCGGAGTCACCGCCCTGATTGTCTGCGACATGTTCAGGAAATACCGCAGTCTCGGCGTGAAATGGGCCGAGACCAATGCCGAACTGGAGAATAACCACAGCATCCGGAACACTTTCGCCGACTTCGAACGGATACAGCACAAGCGCCGCCGCTCCTGGAAAAAAGAAATATTGTAATGAATTCCCTGCTCCCTCCCCTTCCCGAACGCATGCGCCCGCACAGTCTTGACGACTATGTGGGGCAAAAGCATCTTGTAGGCAGGGGCTGCATACTCCGCAACATGATTGAGAGCGGGAATCTGAGTTCTTTCATCCTGTGGGGGCCGCCCGGTGTAGGAAAAACCACTCTGGCCCGTATAATAGCCGATACGTGCAAGAGGGAATTCTTTACCCTCAGTGCGGTCAGCGCCGGAGTGAAGGATGTGCGCGACGTGATAGACGCGGCGAAATCCGGGGGGATATTCTCACAGTCGGCCGCTCCGGTGCTGTTCATAGATGAAATCCACCGCTTCAACAAAGCCCAGCAGGACGCCCTCCTGGGGGCTGTGGAGGCCGGAACCGTCGTGCTCATAGGCGCCACCACCGAAAACCCTTCTTTCGAGGTCATCACTCCCCTGCTTTCCCGTTGCCAGGTCTATGTGCTCAGGAGCCTTGAGGTGAATGACCTGCAGGCCCTCCTTGACCGTGCCCTGCAACAGGATGAAATTCTCAGGGAACGCAACATTGAAATCAGGGAAACAGAAGCCCTTTTCCGCCAGTCCGGAGGAGACGGACGCAAACTCCTGAATATACTCGAGCTGGTGGTGGATTCGCAGGCCGGGAAGAAAAAGGCGGTTGTCGACAACAGGACGGTGACGTCCTGCCTCGATGAAAACGTGGCCATTTACGACAAGGACGGCGAGATGCATTATGACATCATTTCCGCATTCATCAAAAGCATACGGGGTTCAGATCCAAATGCGGCCGTCTATTATCTTGCACGCATGCTGGACGGCGGCGAGGATCCCCTTTTCATCGCCCGCAGGCTGTGCTTGAGCGCCTCGGAAGATGTGGGCCTTGCCAATCCTAACGCACTGCTGCTGGCTAACGCTACCTTCCAGGTGGTTAACCAGATCGGTATGCCGGAGGCTCGGATTCCATTGGCCGAGTGTACCGTCTATCTGGCATCGTCTCCAAAGAGCAATGCCTCGTACATGGCGCTGGAAGAGGCCCTGCAGGTTGCGAAAGAAGACAAGACACGGGCGGTGCCCCTGCATCTGCGCAATGCTCCTACGAAGCTGATGTCCGAACTGGGATATTCAGACGGTTATAAGTATGCACACGATTACCCCGGGCACTTCGTGGATCAGGAATTCATGCCTGCAGGGCTTGAAGGACGCGTCTTCTACCATCCTGCGTCCAATCGTCACGAAGACGTGCTGAAGGCTTATCTGGAAGCCTGCTGGCCGAAATATTACTCCAAATAATCAGAAGGGATAGCCTATACCGAAGTGTATGGCGCAATTGTCGCGTTTGATCCAGTCGGAAGGGGCTGTGATGCGTGCGCCTTCCCTGAGGGAGGGATCCACGAGTTTCATTCCCAGGTCTACACGAAGCAGAATGAAGTCAAGGTTTACCCTGAGCCCCGGGCCCCAGTCGGCCCCCAGCGTTTTATAGAAATCGTTCAGGCGGAAACCTCCCTTGACACCTTCGGCGCTGCTTGAATCGTAGCGCAGGTTCCATACATTGCCGACATCGGCGAACAGGGCGCCTTCAAGTTTCCAGAACAGCGCGAACCTGTATTCTATATTCATCTCAAGCTTGAAATCGCCTGTCTGGCTGGGAATAACGAAAGTGTCGTCCGGCTTGCTGCCTCCGGGGCCCAAGGCTCTGGCCTGCCAGCCTCTCATGCTGCTTGCCCCTCCTGCGTAAAACTGCTTTTCAAACGGAAGCGCAGACGAATTGCCGTAGGCGTATCCGGCTCCGATGAGGAATCTTGTCGATACGGCCTGATTGTCATTAATGCCATATCTCCATGTGTGGCCGAAGGAATACTCTCCCCTGATATACTGGGCGAACGGAGATCCGCCTATGCAGTAGGACCCGTCGTTGTTCTGCGACATATAACGCCTGAAAAGGCTTAGGACATTGCCGGAAACGTCAAGACTCAGCCTCCTGAAATGATAGGAAGTGAGAGGAACAATATCGGTGCTGGAATTATAGTAAAGGAGAAGTCCGACTCCGGCGTCGAAATGGTCCTGGTAGGAATACCTCATGTAAGGATTCTTGGCCAGCGATGCGCTGAATCCGGAATCAAGGTCATACAGTTTGACAAAATTCAGCTGCAGGGGGTAGAACTGATAGGAGACATTATGCCATCCGCTTACGCCCGTATAGCCGTAAGTCATTGATACGATGTTTCTTGTGTACTCCGGACGATTCTGATGGTTGAATGCGGTGTTGAATTCGGTGCGGGGAAGGATAGTCATGGTCAGCGCATCGTAGGGCAGGCCGATTATCCGGGGAAAACTTATACCTGCGGAAACGCCGAATTCCCTGGCGTGGGTGTCATCGCCCGGGCGGAACTGGAAATCCCCGTTGAACCCTAGGTTCAGCCACTCTCCTCCATGGAATATGTTCTTGTGGAAGTAACTCAGTTTGGGAGAAATACCGATTAGGCCGGATGAATTGGTGGATGCCTCGAGGTTCACCTTGAAGCCCTGCATTCCAGACCTTGATATGTTGATGTTGCAGTCTACGGTGCTACTGTCCGCCTCCGACATCTCAATACCAACGCTGCTGAAGGCCTTGATGGAGGAAAAACGGTTGTAGGTGTTGGTGACGGTATTTTCGCTGTAAGTCTGGCCGGGCTTTACCTCGTTCAGTTTCTTAAGCAGCGATTCGCGGAACTTGAGCCCTTTCGGAAGGGAAATGGACACTTTGCCTATCGTATATTTGTTAAGTGGCCTGGCGCTGTTTTCAGACTGGTTCCGTTCGTATTCGCGCACCCTGTACTGAAGCACGGCGGCACCTCCAAGCGTGTCGGCTTCGAAAGAGTAGTTGTTTCTGTTCAGGGAATAGTAACCGAGGTTCCTCATTCTCGCGGCCGAACGTGCGGTTTCCTGCTCGAGCATCTGTTCCGAGAGGAATTTTCCCCTGAGGGCGGCGACAGCCATTGCGGTATCTGCGTAGAAATCCTCCGAGAAAGGCGCATACTCCGGCACGTCAAATTCCACTCTTTCAATAGGATACCGTTTGCCCAGAGTGACAGTGTAATCTACCCTTACCTTTTTGCCGCTGTAATTCACGAGGCTTCCGACATCGGCATCGTAGTACCCCAGATATTTGAGATGGTTGGAGATGTTAGTAACGGAGGTATTGACGGCAGCTTCGTCAAAAATGACGGGCGGAGTGCCCAGTTTGTGCCAGAATCCGTCTTTTCGCGACCAGTTGTAAACATAGAGGAAGGGATTAAAGCCAAGCAGCCCTCCGCTTCCGGCGTCCTGCCTTATGTAATTGCTTATTTCGCTTTCGCGGAACTCCGGATCGTCGGTCACGAAAACGCGGTTGTCGGTAAGCCTGTATTCGCCTTCGCGCAGCACTCTGGTGGTGCTGCAGGAGGCAAGCAGGAAACAAACTGCTATAACAGGCAACAATCGCTTCATATCTTGCAAATTTAAGAAATAAATATCGTATTTTTGCATTGATGTACAAACTGAGCAACAACGAAATAAAACAAATCCGTTCCCTTCGTGAAAAAAAGTACCGCGATGCCTTGGGCCTTTTTATCGTAGAAGGCGAAAAAATGGTGTCGGAAGCGCTCTCCTCAGGCCATGAAGTGGTTAAAGTCATACGGCGTGATGAAGTTGGAGCCGAACTTATGGACAGGATAAGCACCTTCAGCAGCCCATCCCCTGTGATGGCTGTCGTGAAGAAACCCCGGCCCGCCGTGCACGGGGTGTCCGGCCTTTGCCTTGCCCTTGATTCGGTCAGGGATCCGGGAAATCTCGGGACCATACTTCGCATTGCGGACTGGTTCGGCGTCGACTGTGTCTTTGCATCCCCGGACAGCGTCGAGGTGTACAATCCCAAGGTGGTGCAGGCTTCGATGGGGGCTGTCCTTCGTAAAAAAATCATTTATTGCGATATATCGGATAAGTGCAGGGAATTCCGCGAGGCAGGCGCCGGTGTGTTCGGTACTTTCCTCGAAGGAGAGAATATCTACAGGACCGCCCTTCCTGCAGAAGGCCTGATAGTGGTCGGGAACGAAGCCAACGGGATATCCGATGCAGTTGCAGCACAGTGTTCTGCCAGGCTTACAATCCCCTCTTTCGGCGGCGGAAGCGAATCCCTGAACGTATCCATCGCGACAGCAATAGCAGTATCTGAATTCAGGAGATGGAAGTAATTTATCAGGTACTCCCCCGCATCTGGGGAAAAGGCAGGTTTTCCGACTGGGACGCAAAGACTTTCGAGTATCTCAAGTCGTTGAATGTCACTGCAGTATGGTACACGGGAGTTATCCGCCACGCAAGCGGCCGGCCCTATGTCAAGGGTGATCCGGGGTCTCCGTATTCTATTGAGGATTACCACGATGTGAACCCTTATCTTGCAGACGTGCCGGAAAGGAGGATGGATGAATTCGAGATGCTTGTCTCCCGGACGCATAAGGCAGGCCTGAAGGTCATAACGGACTATGTACCCAACCATGTCTGTCCGGACTGTAAAGACCTGCCCGTCAGCAATTATCACGATTACGACTGGAGCGATACCCTGAAGGTCGATTACGACCATCCCGGCACGTGGAACAAGATGCTTGAAATCATCCTTTTCTGGGCTGGGAAAGGCGTGGACGGTTTCCGTTGCGACATGGTGGAGATGGTGCCTCCGGAATTCCTTGGGTGGTTGATTTCTGAAGCAAGGAAGGTGTATCCGTCGCTTCTGTTCATCGGAGAGGTTTACAACAAGGCCAATTACCGCCGTTATATAAAAGACCTGGGTTTCGACCTTTTATACGACAAGTCCGGTTTCTATGACAATGTGCGCGCAATTATCTGCAACGGCGCATCTGCAAGGAACATCACGCGGAACTGGCAGTTCCTTCAGGATCTGCAGCCTCATATGCTGAATTTCCTGGAAAACCACGACGAGCAGCGCCTGGCATCCCGCGAGTTTGCGGGAGATGCTTTCAAAGCATTCCCGGCCCTGGCCGCGGGAGCTCTTTTCAATCGTGCGTCATTCATGATTTATGCCGGGCAGGAACTTGGCGCAAACGCTTCCGAAGGGGCGGAAGGAAGGACTTCAATTTTCAATTGGACAAAGCCCGTGGAGTTGCAGGTGCTTTACAACTATATTCATGGTTACAAGAAACTTGACAGTAAACATCTTAAGTTGCTCTTAAGGTATAGGAAACTGCTTTCCGTGCTGTCTCTTCCTGTATTCAGCTATGGAGAAAACTATGATCTCTGCTGGTGCAATTCCATCCTTCTCGGCTTCGATCCGGAGACGCATTTCGCTTTCCTGCGTTATCACCGGCGACCGCACTGCCGTTATGCCGACGCCGCACTCGTTGTCTGCAATTTTTCCGGAGATGCAGCCTCGATGACGCTCAATATTCCGGAAGACCTCCGCTCAAAAAAAGAACTCACCCGGCTTCCGGCGCGGGTGAGCGTGAGTGTCGGGGCCTGGGATGCCGCCGTCGTCAATCCAGTGCGGTAGCGGAATAAACCACCCCTTTTACATCGACGCAAACCAGCTCTTTTCCGTAGAAGAAAAGGGCTTCCGGCTCATTGGGAATGCCTGCCGTGACAAGATCCCTGCACCAGAGTTCCGCGCCGGTTTCAAGGTCGTAACAGACGGCGGATGTCGGGCCGATTCCGGGGACTCCGTAAACCTGGTAAAGCCGTCCGTCGCGTATGACGGCACCCTGGGTTGCAACACGGAAATCATAGAGCCTCCGGTCGAGGATGTCGGTGGTTGAAAGGACTGTTTCTCCCGGAGAGACTCCTGGCAGGGGGAACTTGACGAACTGAAGTGCATTGCCTCCGGAAGCGTCTTTCCAACTCGCCCGGCTGTAGCCGGTTACGTAAAGCTCGCTTTTCTGTGTATCAAGGACAAGATTGGTGTACCAGACGCTCATTTCCACGGGCCTGGGCAGCACGATGGTCTGAATCAGTCCGGCGGAGAAATCCTCCTTTCCGGTTTCGGTAATGCGGAAAACGCAGATGCGGTGTTCTTCAGCATGCTCCTGGCTGACATAGACAAGGGGATACTTGTCTTTTTTGTCGTAATAAACGGCGGAAACGTTGGCGTTGTTGCAGTGCCAGGTCCTGCGCCCTCCGGGTATGGAAATCCTCTGTATATTCTTCCCCGTTTTCATGGAATACACTTCAATTCCCGCGGCTTTGTCGTAGAAATGGAAGAGATAATCACCAAGCGCTACTGCGCCCTGACGGGAAGCGGGTGGCTGTTCGGAAGGTACTTCCCTGAATTTTTCGGTGAAGAACTGTGCAGAGGAAGGAACGATGGCCGCAAACAACAAAATGGAAAAAAGAAGAATCCTTTTCATAACTAAAGCAAAGATAGAAATAATATGGTATCTTTCCCCGTTTTTTCTTAACTTTGCGTGCGTAAAATATGGTATTCAACTTTTAGTCATGAAAGATTCTATAATTATCCTTTGCGGCGGCGGTCCGGCTCCGGGCATGAACACCGTCGTCTGCTCTGTCGCCAAGACATTCCTGTCCAACGGTTATCGCGTAATCGGCCTTCACGGCGGATATTCCGGCCTTTTTAGCAAGGCACCCCGCACCGAAGACATCGACTTCTTCAAGGCCGATGCCTATTTCAACAGGGGTGGATCCTATCTTCAGATGAGCCGGTTCAAACCTACGGACGAAGATTTTGAAAAGAACTTCAATCTCGGCCTCTTCAAAGACAACAACATCAAGCTCCTGGTGACCGTCGGCGGAGACGATACCGCTTCCACCGCCAACAGGATTGCAAAATTCCTGGAGGCAAAGCACTATCCTATCCACAACATCCATGTGCCCAAGACCATAGACAACGACCTTCCCCTCCCCGGCAACGCCCCCACTTTCGGGTTCAATTCCGCCAAGGACGAAGGCGCGCATCTGGCCCGCACGGTGTATGAAGACGCCCGCACTTCCGGCAACTGGCTGCTTATCAGCGCCATGGGGCGCAGCGCCGGCCATCTCGCCCTCGGTATCGGCGAGGCCACGCACTGCCCCATGACCATCATCCCTGAGATGTTCAACAAAACTTCCATCAGCCTCGACAAGATAGTGAAACTTGCGATTTCCGCCATTGTCAAGCGCAAGATACTCGGAATCCCTTATGGCACCGTAGTGGTTGCTGAAGGTGTGTTCCACGACCTTGCCCCTCAGGAAATCAAGAATGCAGGCGTCACCATGACCTACGACGAGCACGGCCATCCCGAGCTCGGCAAGATCAGCAAGGCGGTCCTCTTCAACGATATCCTTGAGAAGGAGTTCAAGAAGGTCGGCCTCAAAATCAAGACCCGTCCAGTGGAAATCGGCTACGATGTCCGCTGCCAGGATCCCATCGGCTACGATCTTACGTACTGCACCGAACTTGCCATGGGCGCATATGAACTGTTTGCAAAGGGAGAGACCGGCTGCATGGTTTACGTGGACGCGGACGGCGAGGCCCATCCGCTTTACCTCAAGGATCTGCAGAACGCCGAAGGCAAGATTCCTCCGCGTCGCGTGAACATCGAAGGCGGCACCGCTCAGAATTACTACGCGCACATCTGCCATTACATCACTCCTGCGGATTACGAGGCTGCAAAGAAATATGTCGCCAATCCCGAAGAGTACGATTTCAAGAAGGTTCTCTGCTGGTAAATAATTGATGGACAGGCAGGAAGCCCATAAAAGGATTCTTGAACTCAGAGACATCCTCTGGGAGAACAGCCGGCGCTATTACGTCGACAATGCCCCCACGATGTCGGACTATGAGTATGACCAGCTCATGCACGAACTGGAAGGCCTCGAGTCGGAATTCCCTGAGTTCATCACTCCGGATTCCCCTACCCGCAGGGTCGGCAGCGACCTTGAGGTTCAGGGGTCCAGGGAATTTGTCCAGAGGGCTCACCGCTATCCAATGCTGTCGCTCGGAAACACATATTCCATTTCCGAAGTCGAAGAGTTTTCCGCGAGGACGGACAAACTGCTTGGCACATCTTTCACATACTGCTGTGAACTCAAGTTCGACGGCACTGCGATATGCCTGACTTACAGGCATGGCCGCCTTGTGCAGGCGCTGACGCGAGGAGACGGCGTAGTCGGAGACGATGTCACCGAAAATGCCCTCAGGATTTCCAATATTCCCGCAAAACTGAAGGGAGATTATCCCGAAGAATTCGAAATCCGGGGTGAAGTGCTGATGCCTTATGAGGCCTTCGACAAACTGAACGAACTGCGTGTGCTGGACGAGGAGCAGCCTTTCGCAAACCCCCGCAATGCCGCTTCCGGTTCGCTGAAACTCTTGAATCCGGATGAGGTGGCCCGCCGTGGGCTATGGTGCACACTATATCATATTCCTGCGCAGAGCCTCGAATTCGAAACCCACGATGAAGCGTTGAAAACCGCCGCGTCCTGGGGGCTGCCAGTATCCGACAAACGCCGCATCTGCAGCGATATCGCCGGAATAAGGGAATTTATCGACTACTGGGATGTCCACCGCAGGGAACTGCCATATGCGACCGACGGTGTAGTAATAAAGATAAACGAAATGCGTTTCCAGCGTGAACTTGGCTACACAGCCAAGTCTCCACGCTGGGCAGTGGCCTACAAATTCAAGGCGGAGCAGGCACTTACACCCATACTTTCGATTGATTATCAGGTAGGCCGCACCGGGGCCATTACTCCGGTGGCCAATCTTGAGCCGGTCCTGCTTTCGGGCACCATTGTCAAGCGCGCCACCCTTGTGAATGAAGACCAGATCCGTGCACTTGACATCCGTGAGGGTGATTATGTGTACGTAGAAAAGGGTGGAGAAATCATCCCCAAAATCACGTCTGTAGAGCTTTCCAAACGTGCTCCGGGAGCCTTGTCGCCGGAATTTCCAAAGGTCTGCCCGGACTGCGGCACTCCCCTGGTGCGTCAGGAAGACGAGGCAAGGTGGTTCTGCCCTAACAGCGACGGCTGCCCCATGCAGATTAAGGGAGAACTCCTTCATTTCTGCGGCCGGAAAGCGATGGATATCCTTGCCGGCGAAGCCACTGTGGACCAGCTCTTCAGTCTCGGATTTGCCAAATCCCCTGCCGATCTTTACGACCTCGGCCTCACGCGTCTTATGCTGCTCGATGGTTGGCGCGAAAAATCCGCACGACGCTTTATCGCAAGCCTCGACAAATCCCGAGATGTGCCCTTCGAGAGGGTGCTGTTCGCCTTGGGAATACGCTACGTGGGGGAAACGACAGCCAAGGTTGTAGCCCGCCATTTCGGCAGTATAGATGCACTTGCCGCCGCAGGAGTAGAAGAACTTAAGCAGGTGCCTGACGTGGGAGATGTCTGCGCAGGCAGCATTTACGAGTATTTCAGGGACGAAAGGCATATCGCCGAAATAGCACGCTTGAAGGCTCACGGGCTGAAATTCTCCATGGAATCGGGAGAAGGTTCCGGTGTTTCGGATGCCCTTGCTGGCCGTACGATAGTCGTTTCTGGCACGTTCAGCATCTCCCGGGACGAAATAAAGGCATTGATTGAAGCAAATGGAGGGAAGAACGCCGGCAGCGTCAGCTCCAAAACGTCTTTCCTGCTTGCCGGGGATAAGCCAGGGCCTGAAAAAATCAAAAAATGCTCAGAACTGGGTATCCCCGTCATAGATGAAGCGGCTTTCAGGCAGATGCTTCCGTCTTCCGTTCCGGCTCCTTCCGTGAAAGAAGAGCAGGCAGAACAGTTAAGTCTTTTCTAGGTTATGCGCAAATACAGGATTACGGACAGGCAGGTGACCTGGAAAGACATAAAGGAACTTTTTACCGACAAGATCTGGAACATCGAAACGGATTTCGCTTCCGGAGCATGGCGCAGGATAGTCAACTTCATAAAGCTGGTGAGGATTACTTTCGACTCGTTCGCCGAACACAGGATGGGCTTCCAGTGCGTCGCGCTCAGTTATTTCGTTACCCTTGCCGTCGTTCCCCTGGTAGCCTTCATCTTTTTCGTGTCAAACGGCTTGCAGATTTCCGACAAGCTGGAGACATTGCTTACCAAAGTGCTCCCGAATAACCTCGACCTTGTGAACATCGCCATAGAAAAGGCGGACAATATTATCGCCGCTGCGCAGTCGGGTCCTGTAGGAATCGTCTCCGCCGCCATGTTCCTGTGGACCATCATCTGGCTCATGTTCCAGACCGAAAGGGTTTTCAACAATGTCTGGGGCATCAGGAAAATCCCCCGCAAATCATACAAGCGTTTCTTTTTCTATTTCGGGCTTCTGCTGCTTATTCCGTTCATAGTCATCATCTTCTGCTACGGAATAGCCCTGTATTCAAATGCGGTTTCACTGATTGGCCTGAATGCGGAAAATCTTTCACGCTTCGTGGGATGGCTGCTTTTCTATGTGGTGGTCGTCTTTACCCTTTCGGCCGCTTACAAATACATTCCTGCCTGCAAGGTATTCTACCGGCATGCCCTGACCTCCGCCCTATTCTCCGGTGCGGTCTTCTGCGCCTTCCAGTACCTGTATCTGGAAACCCAGATGTTCGTGGGCAGGCTGAATGCGGTTTACGGGGTGATTGCGGCAATCCCTCTCTTCCTTATCTGGCTGAATTACAGCTTCCAGATCATTATTTACGGTGCACAGCTGACCTATGCGCTCCACAACGTTGACGATTACAAGGTATGAGTTTCTCCAGGTTCACCATAAACGATTATAAGCTGATCAAGCGGGAATGGGGCAAACTCTATGAAGCTGCATCCAGACGTTGCCGCGATGAAGAAGAACTTGCGGTCGTAAAAAAGGCTTTCGACTTCGCGAATGCTGCGCACAAGAATGTCCGCAGGCGTTCCGGCGAGCCATACATACTGCACCCGATCGCCGTGGCGGATATTGTCGTAAACGACATCGGACTGGGCTACAAATCCATTTCAGCCGCCCTGTTGCACGATGTCGTAGAAGATACCGACTACACCCTGGAGGACATCCGCAATCTGTTCGGTGACAGGATAGCCCTGCTTGTGGACGGTCTTACCAAAATCAAGACCGTGCTCGACAATGAGGACCGCAAGCGCGGGGCCCCCATGAACAGCGAAAGCATTCAGGCCGAGAACCTGAAGCGCATACTTCTTACGCTGAACGACGATGTGCGTGTCGTGCTCATCAAACTGGCCGACCGCCTGCACAATTGCCGCACCATAGCCGCGATGCCTGAGCACAAGAGGGACAAGATACTGAGTGAAACCATGTTCATCTTCATTCCCCTCGCCCACCGACTCGGCCTGTACGGGGTGAAATCGGAAATGGAGAATATATGGCTGCGATTCAAGGAACCGGATGCCTACAGGGAGATTTCCGAGCGCGTCAGCAGGAACGTTGCCGAGCGTGACAAGGAAATCAGCGAGTTCATAGTCCCCATAGAAACTGCCCTGAAGCAGGCGGACATTTCCTTCAGCATAAAGAAACGCATCAAGACTCCGTACTCGGTATGGTTCAAGATGCAGACCAAGAAGGTCCCGTTCGAACAGATCTATGACCTTTATGCGGTGAGAATCGTGTTTGAGCCTGCTACTACCGACCATGAGGTCGAGCGTCGCCAGGCATATCTGATTTATTCCATTCTTATAGGGCTGTATACCTCCCGCCAGAGCCGTTTCCGCGACTGGATAACCGCCCCCAAAAGCAATGGCTACGAGGCGCTGCACTGCACGCTTATGAGCCATTCCGGATTCTGGATAGAGGTCCAGATCCGCTCCCGCAGGATGGATGATATCGCCGAGAAGGGAATCGCCGCCCACTGGGCATACAAAAATGACGGTTACCTCTCCGAGATGGACAGCGAGATGGACAAATGGCTGAAACAGGTGCAGGAAATACTTGTCAGTACCGATGTCAACGCCCTCGAGCTTTTGGACATCATCCACAAGGACCTTGTCGCTACCGATATAGTGGCATTCACCCCAAAGGGAGAACAGCGCTCGATACAGAACGGAGCCACGGTGCTTGATTTTGCATACAACATCCACTCGCATATAGGCAACCAGGCCATCGCCGCAAAGGTGAACATGAAACTTGTACCGCTCTCGCAGGTAATCAAGAGCGGAGACCAGATAGAAATCATTACGGCGGAAAGCTCTCATCCCAAGGTTGAATGGCTACAATTCCTTCAGACCAGGCATGCACGCAATCTGGTAATCGACTATTTCCGCAAACACAGCAGGCAGCTTACTGAAAAGGGACGAGAAATGTATGCGGAAAGGCTTGCCGCGCTGGGCATAGCACATACGCAGGAGAATATGAAAAAGGTTCTCCGCCACTGCATGCTGAACAATGCATCGGAACTTTATTTCCGCATGGCGCTCGGGCTTGTCGGTCAGGAAGATATCAGGGAGACATTCGTCGATTCCGTAACACTTCCGGCCGGAGCCGACTATTCTCTCGCCCTTTGCTGCAAACCTATTCCCGGCGATCCGGTCATAGGCTTCCGCCGCGAAGACGGCAAGATCGTCGTCCACAAGAAATCCTGTCCGGAAGTCGAGAAACTGGCCCTGCAGTTCGGCAGTTCCCATTTTGTCGTTGTCAAGTCGTTCGAATCCGAAACCGCCGACGAGTTCCCTGTGCGGCTGTCAATCCGGGGTGTGGACAAGAAGGGCATCCTCAATAACATCAGCAGGTATGTTTCTCTTGTGATGGGCATCAACATGACGGAGATCCATCTCGGTGGCAAGGACGGAGTGATGGAAGGATACATAGAGATGATGGTGCATGACAAGAAAGACCTTGATACGCTAATCAAGGGCCTGTCTTCCATAGAAGGCATGACAGACGTGATAAGAACGGATATTTGATTATGAAAAGATACGTACTCCTCCTCCTTGCCGTTGCCGCGTTTCTCTCCCCTGCGTTCGTTCATTCGTGCGCAAACACTACGGAGGCGCCCAGCGGAGGAGCCAGGGATACCATTCCTCCTGTCATCGTCAACATCACGCCTCTTCCCGGTGCGGTAAACTTCCCTTTGGAGAAGGGGAAAATCGTTTTCGAATTCGACGAGTACGTGAACATAAAGACTTCTACGGACATCTTCCTCTCCCCGCCTCTGGAAAAACGCCCCAAGGCCCGAGTGTCCGGCAAAAAGGTCATTGTCACTTTCGAAAGCCCCCTGGAAGCCAATACGACCTATACCTTGAACCTGAATTCCGCGATTGTAGACAATAACGAAGGTAACCGTTTCCCCGGTTTTACCTATGCGTTTACGACGGGCGTTGCCATCGACTCCATGTTCATGACCGGCACAGTCCTGGACTGCAACACCCTTTCTCCTGTCAAAGGGGCCACGGTACTTCTTTACAAGGACCATTCCGATTCCGCAGTCTTCCTCAAGAGGCCTTATGCTGCTGGAAAGACGGACGACTGGGGCTATTTCGTGCTTCCTTTCATCCAGGACACCGTCTACCGCCTCTATGCCATAAAAGATGCCGGTGAAGACAACATATACAACCCCGACGTGGACAGGGTGGCCTTTATCGACTCACTGATAAAACCAAAATGGAAGGTCGCGGATACGATTCCAGAACTGCTGAAATACGATATGACGGACACTCTCGGCTGCCGGGACAGGCGCAGCGAGCATGAACTCAAGGTGTTCCGCGAACATCCAAGCAAGCAGTTTATAGTAAACAAGGTGCGTACTGCCCCGAAATCCGCATACATCACGTTCCAGGCTCCTGACGCATGGATCGATTCCCTCTGGATAGGAGGCTACAGGGCCGACCAGGTCATAACCCAGTTCAATCTGCAGCAGGACAGCCTGGAAATCTGGCTGAACGACCGCCGCCCCGCCCCGGATACCATGCATCTGTTTGTGAATTACCGCAAGACGGATTCCCTCGGATTGATGAAACCGGAGCTTGAGCACATTAAGCTGGTGATGGATCCCGAAGTCAAGAAAAAGTATGCAAAGAGCCGCAGGAAAGACCTGAAGCATGAAGATACCATTTGCGTTTTCAAACTTTCTGCCGAAGCAGATAAGGTTGAACAGGACGGTTTTTCGCTGGAATTCATGAATCCGATTATCTACGAGCACTTCGACTCCATCGTTTTCCGCTATGTCAATCCCCGGCAGAAGGAATTTTTCGACAAGATATCCATAGAGCGGGACAGCCTTAACCTGAGGCATTACATACTCCGTCCGAAGGTTAAGCTGCAGCCGGGGTTCGACTATTTCATGAAGGTTCCCCACAGGGCTTTCCGCGACATCACGGGCTTCTGGTCGGACAGTACCGAAGTCAAGGTTACACTTCCTACGGATGAGGCGTTGAGTACCCTGAAAGCGCATATTACCGGAGTCGACAGGAAGTTTATAGTTGATCTTCTGGATGAAAAACGCAACAAGTCCCTGCGCCAGTACATAATCGACGAAGACTGCACTCTGGTTTTCCCCTACCTCCGCGAAGGCAAATACTCTATCCGGGTTGCCGATGACGGAAACCGAAATTCCGTGGTCGACACGGGCGACCTTCTCGCTCACAGGCAGCCGGAAGCTGTCAAGTTCGTGAGTTTTGGCAGCGGTGAGTATCTTAGTATAATGAAATCTGCTGAAGTTGACCAGACCATTGACCTCAAAGCCTTGTTTGCCAATGAATAAGCGTGCCGTCATAGCCCTTATGCTGCTTCTGGGAGCCTTCGCCGCATCTGCCCAGGAGTCCGGTGCTTACCGCTTCATTCCGGATACGAATGTCGTCGTGAAAAACTTCGCCGACATCAACGACTATTCCCTGATAGGCGTCAACTGCGGGGTTACTTTTTCACAGATGTCTTTCAATCCGCCGGTCAAGCAGTCGTGGCTTTTCAATCCCATGTATTATTCCGTAATGTTCACGCATTACATGAAGATGTTCAGCTATATGCCTTATTTCGGCTATACGTTCGGCGTCGCTTACGGAAAAGAGGGGTACAAGTTCAAGAAGAATAAGGAAACCGGGCTTACGTATAGCATAGAAGGTGCCACCCAGGCTATTATGGAAGAGGTGGAAGTGCCTTTCCTTGCGCACTTTCATTTCGATGCCCTGCATTTCAAGATTATGGCTAACGCCGGTCTTTACGGAGGTTACCGCTTAAGTATCGTTCGCAGCGGCCCTTCCGTAACGCCAGGGCTGGAGAACAGTTTCAAGGACACTGACCGCCAGCCGGAGTACGGCCTGCAGGGTGGCGCCGGAATCGGTTTCATCTTTTCTCCTGTAGAGTTCCATCTGAATGCGACGGTACGTTATTCCTGGTCGAGCATATATACTCCGGACTCGTCGCCCAGCAAATGGAACCAGTATTATTATCGTTTCGCCTACCCCATGGATGTCATTATCACCGCGGGTGTCCACTTGCAGCTTACGAAGCGTTTCGGACGCACCACGAGGGATCTGAGAAAGCAGGCGAAGGAAATCGTCGAAAACGGATGGGAATTGGAATATGGAGACACTGAAAGTAAGAATCGGGAATAATCTGACTATCGGGGAACCTGGGCATATTGTGGTGCAGACGATGTGCAACACCCATACCTCGGATGTAGAGGCCACAGTGGCGCAGTGCCGCCGGCTTGCCGCTGCAGGAGCGGAGATGATAAGGATTACCGTTCCCGGGATGAAAGACGTTCCCTGCATCAGGGAAATCCATGAAAAGTTGCGTTCAGAAGGTATAGAGACTCCTCTGGTTGCGGATATCCATTTTTCTTCCGAAACCGCCATCGCCGTTGCAGGCATAGTCGAAAAAGTCCGCATCAATCCCGGTAATTTCCATCCTGACCATGAAATCGCCCGGCAGAAGTTCGCGGAACTCACAAAAGTATGCAGGAAAAACGGCACGGCCATTCGGATTGGGCTTAACCACGGCTCCCTTGGAAAATACATAACCGACCTTTACGGAAACACTCCCCTTGCCATGGCAAAAGCTGCTATGGAGTGGCTAAGGCTTTGCGTTGAGAATGATTTCCTACAGGTCGTGGTCTCTCTGAAATCGAGCAACACCCTTGTAATGGTGGAGGCGTACAGGCTGCTGTACGGGATGATGCAGGAAGAAGGATTGATATTCCCCATGCATCTTGGCGTTACCGAGGCCGGCAACGGCGACAGCGGACGTATCAAATCCTGCATAGGGATTGCAACGCTTCTTGAGGAAGGCATAGGAAATACCGTCCGTGTTTCGCTGACTGAAGACCCTGAAGCAGAAATACCTGTGGCACGCTATCTTGCAGAGCGTTACAGCGGACTCCCTGTCAGTATGCCCCCGTCCCGCGAGCGCGTTATCCTCGATGCCGCCTGCACATATGGTCCGTCGCTCTTAATGCACAGGACCGACGAAATCCACCTTGACACGGGCTTTGGCAGAGAATTCGACAGTTATCTTGAGGATGAAATACTTCAGGCTGCCCGCCGCCGTTTTTACAGACCGGAGTACATTGCATGCCCGGGTTGCGGCCGCACCATGTATAATCTCCAGGCCGCCTTCGAAGAAGTGAAGGCCCGTACTTCCCATTTGAAGGGAATGGTCATAGCGGTCATGGGGTGCATAGTAAACGGCCCCGGGGAGATGGCCGATGCCGACTGGGGATATGTAGGGGAAGGCAACGGAAAGGTAAGCATATACAAAAAAAACGTACCCGTCGCGAGGCACGTTCCGGAATCGGAAGCCGTTGAAAAACTGCTTGCTTTTATCGAAGTACGGCAATAACAGTTTCGCAGGCTCTGGGCCGGTCCCCGACAGATACCTTTACTTCTGCGTCCAGCGGCAGGAAGATGTCCATTCTGGATCCGAATTTAATGATTCCGCACTGTTCCCCTGCCTTTACCTTGAGACCCGGCCGGGCGTAATTGACAATCCTTCTCGCAAATGTGCCGGCATGCTGTCTGAAAAGAACTTCTGTGCCGGACTCTGTCCTGATGCAGGTGGTGGTATGCTCGTTTTCTTCTGACGCCTTGGGCTTGAAGGCCAGAAAATGCCTGCCGGGATGATATTTATAATAGTTTACTTCACCGCTGACGGGCCAGAAGTTGGCATGCACGTCAAAAAAGTCCATATATACGCATACCCGTTTGCACATGCGCATGAGGTACTCGCTTTCGTAATATTCGTCGATAATCATGACTTTGCCGTCCGCCGCAGAACAGACTACAGTTCCGCTTCCGGAGGAAATCCTTTCCGGGACCCGGAAAAACATCAGTTGCCAAATGCAGAATATGCAGGTGAAAGCGGTAAAAACCCATTTAATCCATCCGATGCCGACAAATCGGAATACAAGCCAGATAAGGATGGCTGCAATGGCATAAACGATTGCCAGGGTTCCATATGAGTCTTTGTCGATTCTCATTGTCAGATCAGGTCAAACAGCAAGAGATAGGCAAAAACCGACGGAATGGCAAGCAGGCTGCTGTCGAAGCGGTCGAGAAGACCGCCGTGCCCGGGAATGATTTTTCCTGAGTCTTTTACACCGAAATGCCTTTTCCAGATTGATTCAAGCAAATCCCCGAAAACACCCATGCAATGAATGATGATGCCCGCCGCAATGCAGTGTACCATCGGGATTGCAAGCATGCCTGTCAGGTTGAGAACTGCGGCCGCTGCGATACAGAACAACAGTCCGCCCCAGTATCCGGCCCATGACTTGTTGGGTGAAATACGTGGAGCGAGTTTGCGGCTTCCGGCCTTTTGCCCAATGGTGCTTCCGATGCAGTATGCTCCAACATCCGAGGCCCAGACAATTATGAAAAGACAAAGCAGGAGCTTTCCCGAAAACACTCCGCCGGAAAAAGCAATGGCATTCATGACGGCCATGGAAAATCCTATGTACACAATCCCTGCGAATATGACCGGCCAGTTCTTCCAGCCGCTAACCCTTACGAGTTCTGCAGTCATGCCTGCAGCCATAAAAAGTGTAAGCATTCCGAAGGCATACTTTCCCCCGAGCAGTCCGGCCAGCATTATGGCCACGAAAACTGCTCCGGAAAGCGTTCTCTTCGTCAGGCTGCTCATGATTCCTTGCTCTTTACCTTTGGTCCAAGAATCTTTTCGATGTCATCCGCGAAAATAACTTCTTTGTCAAGAAGCAGCTGTGCTATCTCTTCGAAGGCGTCGCGATGTTCGGTCAGTATGCCAAGAGTCCTTCTGTGAACTTCTTCCACAAGGGCTTTGACCTCACTGTCCATCAGTTCGGCGGTTTTTTCGGAGTACGGTTTAATCATTTCGTATCCCCGTGCTCCGGTAGAATCATAAAAAGAGACCTCTCCCACCTTATCGCTCATGCCATAGAACTGAACCATGCTGTAAGCCATTCTGGTGAGCCTTTCAAGGTCGTTCAGGGCGCCGGATGCAGGCTCGCCGTTAATCAGTTCTTCCGCCACGCGTCCTCCGAGCAGTGTACACATCTCGTCCATCATCCATGATCTTGACAGAATCTTGCGCTCGCTCGGGAGACTCCATGTCAGCCCCAGGGCCTGGCCACGCGGAATAAGGCTGACTTTGAAAACGGGATCGGCATATGGAAGCAGCCAACCGACAACGGCATGTCCGGCTTCATGATAAGCCGTAGTGCGCTTCTCGGCAGGAGTCATTATGGTGGAATTCTTGCGCTCAAGACCTCCCACGATACGGTCGACCGCATCAAGGAAATCCTGCTTTTCTATGGTTTTCTTGTTTCGTCTTGCGGCGGTAAGGGCAGCTTCGTTGCAGACATTGGCTATATCGGCTCCGGAGAAGCCCGGAGTGTGTTTCGCCATGAATTCAAGGTCGAAATCGTCGGCCACTTTGAGGCCGCGAAGATGCACTTCGAATATTTCCTTCCTTTCATTCAGTTCCGGAAGTTCTACATGGATCTGGCGGTCGAAACGCCCGGCCCTCATAAGGGCCTTGTCGAGTATGTCTGCACGGTTGGTAGCGGCAAGGACAATAACCCCGCTGTTGGTGCCGAAGCCGTCCATTTCAGTAAGGAGCTGATTCAAGGTGTTCTCGCGTTCGTCGTTTGAAGACCAGCCGACATTCTTGCCCCTGGCACGGCCCACTGCGTCTATCTCGTCAATGAAGACTATGCATGGAGCCTTTTCCTTTGCCTGCGAGAAAAGGTCACGTACCCGGCTTGCACCCACGCCGACGAACATCTCTACGAAATCGGACCCGCTGATTGAAAAGAAAGGCACGTTGGCTTCGCCCGCGACAGCCTTGGCGAGCAGGGTCTTGCCGGTGCCGGGAGGGCCGACCAACAGTGCTCCCTTGGGGATTTTGCCGCCGAGTGCCGTGTATTTCTGGGGATTCTTGAGAAAGTCCACGATTTCCATAACCTCCTCCTTCGCTCCGTAGAGACCCGCCACGTCCTTGAAGGTGACATTGACAGTATCTTTGTCGGCAAGTTTGCCCGTAGAGCGCCCTACGTTGAAGATTCCTCCTCCGGGGCCGCCCTGTCCCTTGCCTCCCATGGCACTTCCCATGCCACGGAACATCCATACCCACATAAGGATAATCAGGATGGGCCATATAAGCCAGTCAAGGATATTGCGCCACATCTTGGAATCGTTTTCAATGACGTATTTTACGCCAAGTGCACCGAACTCGTTCTCTGCATCGAACTTGTCGGATACCAGGAAGGTGAAATGTGGAGATTTAGCAGGCACCTGACCACCCGGGAAGAGTTCGGTGTAATTACCGAGAGCCTCGGGTTTTATGGTAATGCTGCCTTTATAGTCGTTGCGTATGAAGCGGATTTCCTTGACATCTCCGTTCTGTACCATCTGTTTGACCTGGCCCCATTCAACTTTCTGCGGCCCGGGCCCTGAATTGCTGAACAGCATATAGCCGATACCGAAGATAAGTATGAAATAGAACCAGGAGAGATTTAAGCGGATGTATCGTTTTTTCTTTTTATCAGCCATTTCGGATTATTGTTGTAATTTTGTACACAATCATACAAATATAGTGACAAAAATGAAACAATCATATGATTATTCCAAGATTGAATGGCTTGAAGTGACTGATTCCACTAATCTTGAAATAAGAAGGCGGCTGGATGTTCTTGACAATTTGTCAGTCATCGCGGCCCGTCTGCAGACTTCCGGCCGGGGACAGGGAACCCACATATGGCTTTCTCCGGGAGGAGAAAACCTTACTTTCAGCGTGCTGCTGCGCTTTGGGGGAACCGGCCTTGCCGCCCTTCCGGTCGCCGATGCCCTTTTCATTACCAGGATTGCCACTCTTGCCGTGCACGATTTTCTTGAGGAAGAAGGGGTTGAATCGCGCATCAAATGGCCGAACGACATCTGGGCAGGCAGTTGCAAAATCTGCGGGATGCTTATAGAGAATATTCTTAACGGTTCAGAGGTGGCCTGCAGCGTAGTCGGGATAGGCCTAAACATTAACCAAAAATCCTTTGATCCTTCACTTCCCAATCCTGTTTCCCTTTCACAGCTCACAGGTCGGGATTATGATATCGAAGATGCTCTCCGGCGCCTTTACAAAGCTATTTGCCGCCGGGTAGCCATGCTTGGCACGCCCGACGGCAGAAACGAGTTGGAAAGTGGATTCAACAAGTATGTCTTTCACCTCGAAGAGCCGATACGGCCTCAGCCGGATCGGCAGCCTTGAAGACCGAACTGCCGGCCACCAGAATGCACGCCCCTGCTTTTTGAAGGAGTCCTGCATTTGAAGTATTGACTCCCCCGTCGACTTCTATGGGGGCGGTGTCGCCACGGCGCAGTTGCTCCGCCCGGAGTTTTGATACTCGTTCAAGACTCTCAGGAATGAATTTCTGTCCGCCGAAACCTGCAAAAACCGACATTATCAGAAAAAAGTCGGCCTGTCCAATGTATGGATACAAGTTTTCCACAGGAATGTCGGGATTGATCGCAAGCCCGGCTTTCATGCCGTTGGCTTTTATGTCTGCAAGGATGGCCGCGCTGCTTTCCCCTGCCGCTTCCTGGTGAAAACTCATCATCCGTACGCCGAGTTCCGCACAACGCTTGACCCATCTTTCGGGGTGGACTACCATGAAATGTGCGTCCATGGGAATGGTGGCGATTTTAGAGACGGCTTCCACTACCGGGAATCCAAATGATATGTTGGGAACGAAAGTTCCGTCCATGATATCAAGATGGATAAGGTCGGCACAGCCGTTAAGCATGGCAATGTCTTTTCCCAGTGCGGAAAAATCCGCCGAGAGTATGGAAGGTGCTATTTGAAGTTGCATACTACGTCGTCAAGGAGTTTAACGAATTTGTCCATGGATGCGAGTTCGAGTTTCTCTCCGGGAGCGTGCACGCCGCGAAGGGTGGGCCCGAAGGAAATCATGTCCAGGTCGGGGAATTTCTCAAGGAAAAGTCCGCATTCGAGCCCGGCATGTATTGCCAGCACCAGCGGCTCCTGCGAGAACAGTTTCCTGTAGGATTTTACACATGTACGCAGTATGGGTGAACTCAGGTTCGGATTCCATCCCGGATATTTGCTGTAGCATTCCACTTTTGCCCCTGCTTCCCTGAAAATGGCGGCGACTTTTTCCACCAGGGCCTCCAGTTCAGCCTCTACGCTGCTACGCTGGCTAGTGGCAACTTTGATCACGCCTTTGCCGGGCATGCTGACCGCTGCAAGGTTTGTGGAAGTCTGCACGAGACCTTCGATGTCCGGGCTCATCTTTTCAACCCCGTGGGGACATGCAGCAAGTGCTTTGAGAAGGCTGTTGCATGTCCTGCCGTCAATTGCACGCCTGGCCCTCGTCCCGCGGACAGTGAATTCCAGATCCGGCTCCGTGGCGGCATATTCAGCCTTGACCTTTGCACCGTATGCCGAAAAACGGCTTGCAAGCGCCGCTGCATCGTTGCACGCAACGACAGCCTGACATTCCCTCGCTATGGCGTTGGACTTTCCTCCTCCGGTAAAGCTGACCAGTTGAAGGCCGTCGGAAAGCTGACCAGCAAGAAAATCGGCAAGAATCTTGACCGTGTTGGCGCGGTGCTTGTTGATATCGTCGCCGCTGTGACCGCCGATGCCTCCGCTAATGTTGAGTTCAAGCACTTTGCTGCCTATTTTCACCCATTCTTTTTTATAGGAGAAGAATGCGTCGGTATGCTCGCCGCCGGCACACCCTATAAACAACTGCCCCTCATCTTCGGAGTCCAGGTTAATAAGGGTTTTGCCGGTGAAGAAACCATCCTGCAGGGCTTCTGCGCCATCCATGCCAGTTTCTTCAGAAATAGTGAACAGACATTCTATTTTGCCGCAGGGCCTGTCGCTTTCAAGGAGGGCGAGGCATGCCGCAATGCCGATTCCGTCATCCGCACCGAGGGTGGTGTTCTTCGCTATCATCCATCCGTCCTCTATCTCATAGGGAATCGGGCTGGCGGAGAAATCGAAGTCAAACCCTGCATTTTTTTCGCAAACCATGTCCTGGTGGGCCTGCAGCACTATCGTGGCTACATCTTCCTTTCCCGGAGCGGCATTCTTCGTTATCAGAACGTTGCCCGTCGTATCCCTCTTGCTTTCAAGGCCATGTGCCTTTGCCCACTCACAGAGAAAATCGGTCATTGGGCCTTCGTGCCCTGATTCGCGGGGGATGCGTGTAATTTGCTTGAAAATATCAAGTACCGAATCGGATGTCATATATGAAAGGATTTAGAGGTGGTTTCAGGCCAGTGGCGAAAGCATTGTTTCCAGGTCGGAAACATACTTTTTGAAGGTGCGGTCGGTCGCGCAGAGGTCGGTTACCGTGGCACAGGCGTGAAGGACGGTGGCGTGGTCCTTGCCGCCGGTTTCCGCTCCTATAGTGGACAGCGAGCAGTTGGTTACGAGGTTGCGGCTGAGATACATCGAAATCTGGCGGGCCTGCACTATCTGGCGCTTGCGCGAAGACGACAGAAGGGCTTCCCGGTTGATGTTGAAATAGTCGCATACGGCCTGCTGGACTTTGTCGATGGTGACGTTCCGGATTTCTTCTCCGACAATTTTGCGGGTAACCCTGGATGCCAGCTCCACGGAATTCTCCTGATGGGTAAGCGCGGCATATGCGGCTACGGAAATGAGTGCGCCTTCAAGTTCGCGGAAGTTGGTGCGGATATTGGATGCCAGATACTCAAGGACATCGTCGCCTATGTTCATGCCTTCGCGGAAGGCCCTTGCCTTGAGCATGGCAAGCCTGGTTTCATAATCCGGATGCTGCAATTCGACCGACAATCCCCATTTGAAACGCGACAGAAGCCTGTCTTCGAAATTCTGCAGATCGGCCGGTGCCCTGTCGGAAGTGAGAATCAGCTGCTTGGAATTCTGGTGCAGGTGATTGAAGATGTTGAAGAATGCATTCTGGTTGCCCTGCCCTGCCAGGTCCTGGATGTCGTCAATGATGAGGACGTCGATTTTCATGTAATATGCAAGAAAATCATTCAGCTTGTTGCGGACGTAAACGGCATCCACATACTGCGTCTTGAATTCATTGCCCGTAACGTACAGGACAGTGAGTTCAGGATATTTTTCTTTGATGGACAGACCTATGGCATTCGCGACATGGGTTTTGCCGAGCCCCGGACCTCCGAATATGAAGAGAGGGTTGAAAGGCGTTTTTCCGGGTTTGCGGGAGATGTCTTCTCCGGCGGAAACGGCCAGCTTGTTGCAATTGCCCGTTACAAGGTTCTCAAAATTGTAGACCGGTTGCAGCCGGGGATTGATCTTTACCTTGTGAAGACCCGGGAATACGAAAGGACCGGGATTGTCTGAAGGCTGGTAAGTGTTGATCTCTGCCGGATTGTTGACTGGAGCGCTGCCGGGCCCCTGCGGAAGACGCATCGATTCCTGATTCTGAACGGGCTTGATCAGATAGTTCAGCTTGGCATCGGCACCGATAACCCTTTTGAGGGTTTTCTTTATGACGTCAAGATACGAGTCTTCAAGATACTCCCTGAAAAAATCGGACGGAACCTCTACGGTAAGGGTGGAACCGACAAGGGAAACAGGCCTGATTTTCCTGAACCAGGTGTCGAACTGACGGGGTTCAACTATCTGCGAAATAATCTGCAGACAGCTTTCCCAGCGGTCGATATGTTTCCCTATATTTTCCATAGAATTTTGACTGTGCAAAAATGGTTAAAAAAAAGTGACGATATTTTTTTTAAACTATTGTTTTTTATTTTTTTATGTCTTATATAAAGAAATCGAACGAGCAGTTTCCATGTTATATAAAATACTGAAAACCAATATTTTGCAGTGTTAAAAAACTATCATGTCGTATTTGTTTCAACATGATAGTTTTGAATTATTCAAAATTGGTTTCGCCCTTATTTGAAACGAGATACACCTTGCGGAGTAAGTCTGACCATAAAGGAACCGGGGTACTTTATCCTGATTGACTCGTTCGCTTTTCTGGCCTCTTCTTCCGATTCGCTGACTCCTATTATATATTTATTAAGGGAGCCGATGTTCACCATGACGGGTTCATATCCCATGAAGGCCTGGTCGGACGGGTCAATAATACGGCTGCTTGCGAAAATTTGTGTTCCGAACCTTTCCGTTTCCTCCACGTTTTTTTTCTCGACCGTGGCTGTTGAATCGGTATGGCTGATGTCCATGCTGCTGTCGTAAAGGGTCTTGTAATCCTTTATGGCTTCAAACAGTCTCTGGGCTATCTTTTCCCGTTCTTTTTCCTGTTTCAGAACGGCGAGGTCGGCATTGTTGGAAATGAAACCGAGTTCCACCAGTACGGCAGGCATGGCCGTTTTCCACAAGACATAGAAAGGGTTCTGCCAGATGCCGCGGTCTGCCTTGATGGGACCACCCTTGAGTTTCTCTGAAATCACCGAGGCGACCAGCAGGCTCTGCTCGAGGTAGGCATTCTGCATCAACTGCATGAAAATGTACGACTCTTCGTTGGACGGATCGAATCCCTGATATTTCGTGGTATAGTCGTCTTCGAGCAAAATCACGGAATTCTCTCGTTTTACCACATCCATGTTGTATGCGAACAGGTCCCTGTTCTTGTTTGACGACTGGCCCAGTATATGCACTGAATAGCCGTTGGGGGATGTGGAAAAACTTGAGTTGATGTGTATGGAGACAAAAAGGTTGGCGCCTGCCTTGTTTGCAATCTCGGCCCTGTCGCGAAGTTCGACAAAGTGGTCAGAATCCCGCGTCATGATCACTTTGACGTCCGGCATCCCGCTGCGTATCTTCTGGGCAAGCATGGATGCAATCGACAGGTTGAAGGTTTTTTCGTATGATTTCTTGTCTTTGCTTACAGCACCTGCATCTTTTCCGCCGTGACCGGCATCAATTACTATAGTCTGGAGTTTAAGGCGGTCCGCCGCCCGGAGCGAGGAAAGCCCGGCGGCAAGACAAAGCAATATGCAGATTGCGTGTTTCAGAAATAAATCTTACTTTTGTACTTTGCAAATTTAGGAAAAAATTGCAATTGAGAAAATATATATACCTGTTTCTTGCAGCGGCACTGATGGTTTTATCCGTCCATAGCATGGACGCCCAACGCCCCAGACGCCGGCAGGCAACCGTTTTCTCAAGCCAGATTGCTGAAAAGAAAGTGGTCGAACCCGACTCTCTCGAGCTCGCCAGAAGGGATTCCATCAGGATTGCCGATTCCCTTTTCCGGGTGGATTCGGTGGCACTTATGAAGCAGTCTTCTATAGAAGCGCCCGTCTATTCCAGCGGCAGTGATTCCGTAAAATACGAAACGATTGCCGACGGATCCAGGATTATCCATTATTATGGCAATGTAGACGTAAAATACCAGAACATGGAGCTTACCGCGGAGAGGATGGATTACTACATGAAGACGGGAACGATCCACGCCTATGGAGTGTACGACTCCCTTTCCGGAGAATGGAAGGGGCGGCCTGTGATGAAGGACGGGGGCAAAACCTACGACATGGAGGAACTCCATTACAATTTCAACACCCGGAAGGCCAACATCAAAAATATGGTCACCACCGAAGACGACGGTATCCTCCATGGCAGAAAAATCAAGATGATGCCGGACAAGTCCATCAACATCACAAACGGAAAATATACAGTTTGCGACGAAGACCATCCGCATTATTATCTGCAGCTTACAGCGGCCAAGGTGGTGACTGAACCGAACCAGAAAATCGTGTTCGGCCCGGCTTATCTTGTGCTGGAGGATGTCAAACTGTATCCTCTGGTGCTTCCCTTCGGCTTTGTGCCCAAGAGGCCCAAGAGAGCCACCGGCATTCTGTTCCCCACATTCGGGGAAGAAACGGCACGCGGTTTCTACATGAGGGATCTCGGCATGTACTTCGTGTTCGGGGACTATATCGACCTATCCGCCACCACAGACATTTTCACCCTCGGTTCATGGGCCCTGGACGTGAACTCCAGGTATCGCGTCAATTACAAGTTCAACGGTTCGGTGTCGGTCAATTACTCCATGGACAAGACCGGAGAAAAAGGCAGCGCCGATTACAGCGAGAGCTCCAATTTCGGTATCAGATGGTCTCATTCACAGGATTCCAAAGCCCATCCGGGAACATCCTTCAGCGCATCGGTCAACTTCTCCAGCCCTAGCAACAGCAAGTACAACGCGCGTTCGGTGAACGAAGCCCTGCAGAACCAGGCGTCCTCGTCCATTTCATATTCCAAGAGTTTCAACGGCAAGGCCACTCTCTCCCTGAATGCCCTGCATTCGCAGAATTCGAGGGACAGTTCGTATACGTTCACACTGCCTAACCTGACTTTTTCCGTGGCGACTTTCTATCCTTTCAAACTGAAGCACCGCGTCGGAAAAGAAAAAGTCTATGAAAAGATATCCTTCGCATACAATACCACTCTCCAGAACAAGATAGGCTTCAAGGCTTCCGAATTCATGGAAGACGGCTTCTTCAACAGGTTCCAGAACGGAATGACCCATAATTTCAGCATCGGTCTCCCCTCTTTCAGCCTGTTCAAGTACATAACACTCAATCCTTCCGTCAGTTACGGGCAGAACTGGTTCTTCCGCACCAACGACGCTCATTACGATGAGGAGCAGGGAAAGGTCGTTACCGAGATGAGCAAAGCGTTCTCGCATCTGGGGATAACCCAGACTTATTCCGGTTCGCTTTCGGCAAGCACACGTATCTATGGTATGTTCAATTTCGGCCGATACAGCCGTGTGCAGGCCATCAGGCATGTCGTCTCCCCTTCCATGTCGCTTTCTGTCAGCCCGGATCTCGCCACATATGCCAACGGATACCGCACCCTTGTCTATACAGATGCCAGCAACGAGATAAAGGAATATAAGTACAACATCTACAGCGGACAGATGTACAGTCCTCCCGGGAGCGGGAAATCTGCCTCGGCTTCATTTTCCGTAGGCAACAATCTGGAGGCGAAGGTGCGTAATTTTGCAGACACTACCGGTACCGGAACCAAGAAAGTTAAGCTGATTGACCAGCTCAGCCTTCGTTCAGGCTATAATTTCCTGGCGGACTCTCTTAAGCTCAGCACTATTAGTATGTCGATGTCCACTTCTGTCTTTGGTAAAGTCAGCATCAGCGCCAGTGCCAATTTTGACCCTTATGCCGTTGATTCCAAGGGTAAGAAATATAATGAATGGGCATTCAATAAGCATCAGGGTATAGCACGCTTCACCAATGCATCCGCTTCGCTTTCGTATTCCCTTTCCGGCAAAGGGGCGATAAAAGGGAATGACGGCACGAAAGAAGCCGGCGGCGGCGGTGGCGGAGGAAATCCGGCCGATTATTACCAGAGAATCTATACTCATCCGGTTACGGGCGAGTACATTCCGGGAGGATGGCTGTATTACACGAATCCGAACGTGCCCTGGTCCATGAATTTCAGTTACTCTTTCAGTTGCAACCGTTCATACAGTTTTGACAAGACCACAAGCAGGCTTGAAACAAAAAACAATATAACCCAGACCCTTCGTTTTACGGGGAATATCAAACTGACCCCTAAAATGAATATCAACGCGACTTCCGGATACGATTTCCAGGCAAAACAACTCACTACCACTCAATTCAGCGCCACCTACGACCTGCACTGTTTCAACATCTCGGTTTCGTGGGTTCCTACCGGTACATGGCAGTCTTACAGCTTCCGTATCCAGGCCAACGCCGCGGCCCTTGCCGACATTTTGCGCTTCAAGAAAAGCAGCAGTTTCTGGGACAACTGATTATATTTGCAGTTGTTCGTTTTTATTGCTATATTTGCATTGTTCTCCAATCGGGGTTCTTTCCCGAGGACAATATAATTATTATATAGTTCATATATGCCACACACATTATTCGAGCTCAATAAGATGAGTAGAGAGCAGCTCGAGACTGTAGCCAGTCAGTACAAAATCAAGAAAATCAAAAATCTTGAGGATGCGGATCTTGCATTCGCCATTCTCGATGCGCAGGCTTCCGAAGCGTCGCATCAGCCGGACGAATCCAAGCCCAAGGCACGAAAGGGCCGTCCGCGCAAGGATGCCCAGCCAAAGAAAGAGGACACCCCTGCACCCGCACCACAGAACAATCCAGAAAATCATAAGAAACCAGGACGTAAGCCAAAAGGCAAGGCGGAGCAGCCCGCCAGGGAGACTGTCGCTCCGGAAGCGGCCCCTGCTCCCACTCCAGCCCCCGCCCCTGTTCCTGAACAGACGGATAAACCCGCTGCAAAGAAGCGCGGACGCAAACCCAAGAACGCTGTGCAGCCTTCTCCCTCCGAACCTGCTGCTCCTCAGCAGGAGAAGCCTTCAGCACAGGCTGAAGACAATCTCAAAGTGCAGGCGAAGGCCCTGGCCAGGGAGAACCTCGACCAGGCCCGTAATGAATACCTGAAGCCCCAGCAGAAACCCAAGGCCCCTGAATACGAAGGGACTGTGGAAGCAACCGGCGTGCTCGAACTCATGCCTGACGGATACGGCTTCCTGCGCTCTTCGGACTATAACTATCTGAACTCGCCCGACGATATTTATGTGGCCCAGCAACAGATCAAGCAGAACGGCCTTAAAAACGGGGATACCGTCACCGGAGAAATCAGGCCTCCGCGCGAAGGCGACAAATATTTCCCTCTGGTAAAGGTCAAGTATGTGAACGGGCGCACGCCGCAGTTCATCAGGGACCGGGTGCCGTTCGACTTCCTTACTCCCCTCTTCCCGGACAAGAAGTTCAACCTTCTGGGCCACGGGCACATGAGTGACGTTTCCTGCCGCATTGTGGATCTCTTCTCCCCTATCGGAAAAGGCCAGCGCGGACTTATCGTCGCCCAGCCCAAGACCGGCAAGACCATGCTGCTGAAGAGCATAGCCAATGCCATTGCCGACAATCATCCGGAAGTCTATGAAATCGTTCTGCTGATTGACGAGCGTCCCGAGGAAGTCACCGACATGCAGCGCAGCGTTAAGGCGGAGGTTGTCGCCTCTACTTTTGACGAGCCTGCGGAAAGGCATGTAAAGGTTGCGAATATGGTGCTGGAAAAAGCCAGGCGGCTTGTCGAGTGCGGTCACGACGTGGTCATCCTTCTGGATTCCATCACTCGTCTCGCACGCGCTTACAACACTGTCCAGCCTGCTTCCGGAAAGGTACTTACCGGCGGTGTCGATGCAAACGCCCTGCAGAAGCCCAAACGTTTCTTCGGAGCTGCCAGAAACATCGAAGGCGGAGGGTCCCTTACCATCCTTGCCACAGCCCTTACCGAGACCGGTTCCAAGATGGACGACGTGATTTTCGAGGAATTCAAGGGTACCGGCAATATGGAACTCCAGCTCGACAGGAACCTCAGCAACCGCCGCATCTTCCCTTCGGTAAACGTGATTCTTTCCGGCACCCGTCGCGACGATCTCCTGCTTCCGAAGGAAAGGGCGCAGAGAATATGGATCCTTCGCAAGCTGCTTGCGGAAATGACGCCTCTGGAGGCCATGAATTTCATGCTTCAGCTGATGGATGAATACAAGAGCAACGACGACCTGCTGGACAACATGAACAAGGTATCGCCGCGCGAAGCCAAGTATTACGACAGCTATTAGGATGACAAGATTCGACGATACTGTTTGCGCACCGGCCACCTCCGCAGGGACCGGTGCGATTTCCATTATCAGGATGAGCGGCCCGGAGTCTCTCCGGATAGCGGATTCAGTGGTCCGTTTCCGCACGGGGGCGGCTCTTTCTTCCGAAGGATACACCTTAAAATTCGGCACCGTGGAAGGTGTGGATGATGTCCTTGTCAGTATCTTCCGCGCTCCTCATTCATATACCGGAGAGGATTCGGTGGAAATCAGCTGCCATGCTTCTTCATATATAGTATCGCGAATCATGGAACTTCTGCTTGCTGCAGGGGCCCGCAGCGCAGAACCCGGTGAGTTTACCCGAAGGGCTTTTGTGAACGGGAAAATGGACCTCGCGCAGGCGGAAGCCGTTGCAGATTTGATTTCTGCAGGCTCTGAAGCGGCACACAAGGTGGCTTTGAACCAGTTGCGTGGCAAATATTCTTCAGAATTGAAGGCACTCAGGGATCAGCTGCTCCAGCTGGTATCCCTGCTTGAACTGGAACTGGATTTCAGCGAGGAGGAGGTTGAGTTTGCAAATCGCGACAAGCTGCGGGCTCTTCTGGATGAGACATCTGCGCACGTACTGCGACTTTGCGATTCTTTCCGGGTGGGCAATGCCATCAAAGCAGGGGTTCCCGTTGCAATCGTTGGAGCTGCCAATTCAGGGAAGAGTACTCTGTTAAATGCGCTTCTGGGTGAAGACCGTGCTATTGTTTCCGATATTCCGGGTACGACACGTGATACGGTGGAGGAAGTGCTGACGCTTGGTGGTGTCCGGTTCCGTTTCATCGACACCGCCGGGATACGCGAAGCATCTGATACTGTTGAAAAGATCGGCATTGAGCGATCGATCCGGAGTTTGGAGAAAGCAGAGGTGGTCCTGGGAGTTCTGGATGGCTGTGTGCCGTTGAAAGAAGCCTGTAAGGCATGTGCGATGATTGTTGAGCATCTTTCTTCGAGGCAGAAACTGATTCTTCTGAGGAACAAGGTGGATGCTTATGATGCGATTGCGCCGGAAGAGTTTCCGGTTATGGACCGCAGCTACGGAGTGCTGCCGCTGAAATATCCCGCCTTCGGCACGTATAATCTTGATCCGGAGGCGCTCTCACGCGAACTCGCAGTCTGTCTGACCGAAAAAGGTATTCGCATCCCGGAAGAATTCTCGGTGCTGGATATTTCCGCCAGGACAGGTGAAGGTCTGGATGAACTGCGTTCCCGTATCTGTTCCGCATACTCTGTAGCTGCAGTTGCCGGAGACGTCACACTCGTAACAAATCTGAGGCATTTCGATGCCCTCTCCCGCGCCGGTGCCGACCTCGCCGCTGTCCGCTCCGGCCTTGACTCCGGCACCCCCACGGACCTCGTCGCCGAAGACCTTCGCTCTGCAATCCGCGAACTCGGCTCCATCTTCGGCGAAATCGCCCCCGACGAAGTCCTTGGAAGTATTTTCAGTAGTTTCTGCATCGGAAAGTAAGAAATGAAAACACGGGAAAACGAAAGAGAACGAATA